>Ga0208934_1000048_pt1 | contig 127387 bp, 126 predicted proteins | sample MalvirDeepMed_s2_FD_184243 | JGI IMG/M metagenome (GOLD analysis project Ga0208934, IMG submission 184243) | Marine viral communities from the Global Malaspina Expedition - Malaspina viral metaG DeepMed_s2 (SPAdes) (version 2) | ecosystem: Environmental > Aquatic > Marine > Oceanic | place... | reverse complement strand
GGCGGGGCGGGGCGACGCGGCGCCGTTGGCGCCCGGGCCCGCGCCGCCATCGGGCAGCATGGCGATGCGCGACGCGATACTGCCCAGTGCCGAGCCGCCGGCGGCGGCGCCGACCGCGCCGGTGGCCGCAGCGGGCCGGCTGGTCGAGAAGGACGGGGCCGACGGCGTCTTGGGGGCGGGCGTGTCGTCGGAGGCCGTGGGTTTCTGCGCGGCCAGGTCGACGTCGCTCGTCTCGGCCCGGGGCGGCGTCTCGTCGCTCTGCTGCGCGGCCGGGGCCGGCGCTACACGGTCAGCCTCGGGCTTGGTGTCGCCCTTGGGCTTGCCGGACGCCTTCGGCGGATCGGCAGGGCTATCGGTCTTTGCCGATACGTCATCCGATTTTACCGGCTTTGCCTGATCCGTATTGGTGGATGCCGCGTCATCCGCCGCAGGCTTCGTGCCTTCCTCCGGCGTGGGCTCGGCGGTTTCGGCCTTCACCGGGTCCGATGGGGCCGGGGCCTCCTGCGTCTCGGTCGCTTCCTCGACGGGCTGCACCGGCGCCGCCTCGGGCTCGGGCGTGCTCTCGGGCGTGGCGGGAACCGCCAGGGGCGTCATGTAGGCGGGATGGTCGATCTCGTCGAAGGACAGGTCGGCAATCCGCGTGACCGGCGCCTCGGGCGGGGGCGCCACAGGCGCGCTGCCGCTTGCGGCGAAGGTCGTCTGGCCGAAATCGGGACCGCTGCTGAACAGCCCCTTGCGCGGCTCGGCGGTGAAACGTTGGGGATTGAAGCCGTTGGCGACGGCGAAATCTTCCGCCTGGTCCAGGGTTTCGCGCGCGACGGCGGCGACGGCGGCCTCGGATTTGCCCTTGGGCTTCCAGTCATAGACCAGGTCGTCCATCGCATAGGGCGTCATGCCGTCGAGCTCGGCCTCGATCGCGGCCTTGCGCGCGGCGTCGTCCTTGGCGTCCTCGGGCAGGTCGACCGTGGTGAACAGCACCTCGGATTGCGGAATCGTGATGTCTGTCAGCAGGGGGCCGTCAGCGTTGGCCATCGCCTCGCGGCGCAGATCCTCGACCCGGGTCTCGAAATGCGGATCGTCGAGCGCGACCTCTCCGAGAATCGACTGGCCCTTGCCGGACCCACGCCGGAGACGGATCCCCGTATGATCGAGGTCGAGGTGAAATGTCGTTCTCATGTCAATCGTTTACCACGCGAAGCGGGATTGCCGAGACCCGTTGATCCCTGCGACTGTTCTATAGCAGCTTTTCGCCGAGGCAACCACATTGCCCGGCCCGCGTTTGAGCATCGCCCGGTGGTTCGGGCGTGTCTGGACACCATCGGAGGAGACCGCCATGCAGACCTTATCGTACCTTGCCGCGCCCGTCATGGGCCTTGTCCTGACGCTGGGTCTGGCCTCGCCAGCGGCGGCGCAGGACGCCCAGCCGCCCTATCTGCACGTCACCGGCGAGGGCCGCGTGTCCGCCGCACCCGACATGGCGACCATCCGGCTGGGGGTCGAGGCCGAGGCGGTCAGCCCCTCGGAGGCGGTCGATGCCATGGCGGCGCCGATGAGCGACCTGCTCGAACAGTTGGCCGAGGACGGCGTCGAGGCCGCCGACATCCAGACCAGCACCCTGTCGCTGCGGCCCGTCTACGCAAATCGCGACCAGCCCTTGGAGGAGGGGCCGCGTATCACCGGCTATACCGCGTCGTCGACCGTGACCGTGTCGGTCCGCGCGCTCGACGACTTGAGCGCGGTGCTGGACGGCGCGGTGGGGGCCGGGACCAACCGGCTGGACGGTCTGAGTTACGGGCTGTTGGATCCTGCGCCCGTGCGCGACGCGGCCCTGGCCGCCGCGGTCGAGGACGGGCTGCGCAAGGCGGCGGTCCTGGCGGAAGCGGCGGGCCTGACCATCGGCGCGCCCCTGGCCGTGGTCGAACAGGGCGGAAGCCGTCCGCCCGGTCCGGTGATGATGGAGATGGCCAGCATGGACCGGTCCATCCCCACAGCGCCGGGATCGCTCGAGGTCACGGCACAGGTCGAATTGCGCTTCGCCATCCGCCCGTAATACGGGGCCCCTGCGACAGCGCCGCGCGGGAACCTGGCCCGCCCTCCGGATCGTTTTCCGCAAGAAGGACACGCGGAACCTGACCGAAAGCCGGTCGGGGGATCTGGAGGCACGGCATCACCTTTTTCCAATCGCTCTCGGCCTCGGGCTTCATGGCCACGGCGATCAGCTTCGGCCCCGCGCGGATGGGCTTCGGACTTTACGTGCCGGAGTTCCGCGCGGCGTTCGACCTGTCGTCCAGCACGGTCGGCCTGATCTCGAGTTTGGCCTTCGGATCCTTCCTGGTCTCGCTGATCGTGGCGCAGATGCTGCTGGATCGGCGCGGCCCCGAATGGCCCGTGCTGGCGGGCCTTCTGGCCGCGACGCTGGGCATGGGCATCGTCGCCGCGGCCACCAGCGTCTGGGTGCTGGCCGCGGGCGTCGCCCTGGCCGCCGCCAGCGCGGGGTTCGCCTGGACCCCGTTCAATCACGCGGTCAACCAGAAGGTGGGCGAGGTCGCGCGCGCCGCGGCCCTGTCGCGCATCAGCAGCGGGACGGGCGTGGGGATCTTCCTTGCGGGGGCACTGGCCTTCGCCATGGTGCTGAGCGACCTGGACTGGCGGACCTGCTGGCTGGTCTTCGTGGGCTGCTCGATCGTCACCCTGGTGGTGAACGGCATCTCGCTGCACCCCATCGAGCCGGCGGACCGCGTGACCCGCCAAGACGATGCGCGCGACCTTCTGCGCCGCGGCACGATCCCCGTGGTGGTGCTGTCGCTGGTCTTCGGCACCGTCTCGGCGATCTACCTGTCCTTCGCGGCCGACACGTTTCGCGGGCGAGGCGAACTTGCGGGCGTGCCGCAGGCGACGATCCCGGCGCTGGTCTTCATGATCTACGGTGTCGTCGGGCTGCTGGGCCTGATCGCGGACCGCCTGCGCAACCGGCTGGGGCTGATCTGGCTCGTCAGGGTGCTGCTCGTCTCGTCGGCCGTCTCCTGCGCGCTGGTCGTGCTGGGGCCGGCCGGCTGGCCGAGCCTGTCGGTCTCGGCCGGTCTTCAGGGGGCGTTCGTGCTGACCACCAGCGCCGTGCTCGCCTTCTGGTCGGAACGGCTCTTTCCGTCGCTTCCGTCGCTCAGCTTCACCGCGATCCTGGTGGTATCGGCGGTGGGCAGCGTGGTGGGCCCTGCGCTGGCGGGCTGGCTGTCGGACGCGGCAGGGACCACGGCGATGTTCCTTGCCACCGGCGCGTTGCCGCTGCTGGCCCTTCCGGTCATGCGCTCGGACACGGTGACCGAACGCCCGCTCAGCCCGCGCGACGTGGCGCAGCCGGGCTGAACGGGCGAACGCCCTATGCCGTGGCCTTGGCCAGCGCCTGGTCCAGGTCGGCGATCAGGTCGTCGGGATCCTCGATCCCGATGCTGACGCGCACCACCTCGGGGTCCGCGCCCGCCGCGCGCTGCTGGTTCTCGTCCAGCTGACGGTGGGTGGTCGAGGCCGAGTGGATGATGAGCGAGCGGGTGTCGCCCAGGTTCGCCACGTGGCTGAAGATTTCCAGGGAATCGATCAGCTTGATGCACGACTCGTAGCCGCCCTTCACCGCGAAGGTGAACAGAGACCCGGCCCCGCGCGGGCAGACCTTCTCGACCCGGTCGAAATACTTGGACGACTCAAGCCCCGCGTAGGTCACGTAGTCGACCCGCGGGTCCTGCTCGAGCCACTGGGCCACCTTGCGCGCGTTCTGGACGTGCTTCTCCATCCGCAAGGACAGCGTCTCGATCCCCATAAGCGTGTAATGGGCCGCCTGCGGGTTCAGCGTCATGCCCAGGTCGCGCAGACCGATGGCGATGCCGTGGAACGTGAAGGCCAGCGGGCCGAAGGTCTCGTGGAACTTCAGGCCGTGATAGGCGGGCTCGGGATCGCTCAGGGACGGGAACTTGCCGCTGGCGGACCAGTCGAAGGTGCCGCTGTCGACCACGACGCCGCCGGTGACCGAGCCGTTGCCGGTCAGGTACTTGGTCAGCGAATGGACGACCAGCGTGGCGCCGTGCTCGATCGGGCGGCACAGGTACGGCGTGGCCGATGTGTTGTCGACGATCAGCGGCAGGCCCACCTTGTCGGCCACGTCCGCCACCGCGCGCAGGTCGGTGATGTAGCCGCCCGGGTTGGCGATGGATTCGCAGAAGATCGCGCGGGTGTCGTCATCGACCGCGGCCTCGACGGCGGCGAGGTCGTCCATGTCCACGAACTTGGCCGACCAGCCGAAGCGCTTGATGGTCTGGGTCATCTGCGTGACCGTGCCGCCGTAAAGCCGCGTGCTGACCACCACGTTCTTGCCGGGCGCCATCAGCGGGAACAGCGCCATGATCTGCGCCGCGTGCCCCGACGAGCAGCAGACCGCGCCGGCGCCGCCTTCCAGCGTGGCGACACGCTCTTGCAGGACGGCGACGGTGGGGTTCGTCAGCCGCGAGTAGATGAAGCCCACTTCCTGCAGGTTGAACAGGGCCGCAGCGTGGTCGGCGTCGCGGAACACGTAGGCCGTGGTCTGGTAGATCGGCGTGTTGCGCGCGCCGGTGGCCGGATCGGGCGCCGCGCCGGCGTGGATCTGAAGCGTGTCGAAGCCGTAGGTCTGGTCGGACATGGAAATCTCCCTGAGCTTTGCCCTTGTTGGCCGATGGTGTAGGCCATGGCCAGTTCCCGCACAACAAGGACCGCCCCATGCCGCACCCGTTTCACCTGGCCTACCACGTCACCGACCTGGACGAGGCGCGCGCCTTCTACGGCGATGTCCTGCAATGCACCGAGGGCCGGTCGACCGAAACCTGGGTGGATTTCGACTTCTTCGGCCACCAGCTGAGCCTGCACCTGGGCGAGCCCTTCGCCACCGCGGACACCGGCAAGGTCGGTGACCACATGGTGCCCATGCCGCATCTTGGCCTCGTGCTGCCGCTGGAGGATTGGCAGGTCCTGCGCGGGCGGCTCGAACGGGCCGGTGTCGACTGGGTGCTGGCCCCCAGTGTCCGGTTCGAGGGCGAGCCGGGCGAGCAGTGGACGATGTTCTTCCGCGACCCGTCGGGCAACCCGATCGAGCTGAAAGGGTTCGCCCGGATGGAGCAGGTCTTCGCCGTTTGACAGCTTTGCCCCGGGTGGCCCCGGACGCGGATGGCGAGAATGCGCTGGACGCGCCTCGCGGACCCTCTAGAAATATCCCGGCCGACAGAGCAGGCAAAAGGTTCAAATGATTACACGTTACGCGCTGATCGCCGCGATGGTTCTTTCGGGGGGCGCCGCCTGGGCCGAAAGCCACGCGTCCGAATCCGAGGTCGACGCGCCGCAGGTGGCCGAGCTGACCGCCGAGGACGTGGACATGGACGCGGCCGGGAAGATCATCCAACGCTCGTGCCGGGGCTGCCACGGCAACAAGGCACAGGGCGCGGCCAGCTATCCGAAACTGTCGGACAAGTAGCCGCAATACCTGGCCGACATGCTGGCCCGGTATCGCGACGGTGAGCGGATCGGCCCGAACTCGATCCTGATGATCCAGAACGCCAAGGATCTGTCGGACGAGGATATCACCAACCTGTCGGTCTAAATCGCGACCGCTTTCGACTAAGCCGGCAGCGATTGCGGCAGGCGGCACGCCGCCTGCCGTGACGCGGCGCCGGATGGCCGTTGACCACCCCCACGGGCCGCCCTGCCGTAACGTCGTCCGCTGGTTGAATCGTAAGGAAATGAATGCCTTACGTGCAGCGGCGTACGTGATCATAGGGAGGATACTATGCTACGCTCAACGTCTCGTTCGGCACTGCCGCTGGTCGCATCGCTGCTGGCCGCGACATCGCTCGTCGATGGCAGCGGCCCAAAGCGGCATGAACACCACCAGCCTGCAAGCCGAAGCCGTTCTCGAGGGCCTGGAGAACCCTTGGGACATGGCGCTCCTCGATGACGGCACGATGCTGTTCACCGAGAAATGCAAGGGACTGTCGGTGCGCATGCCCGACGGCACCGTGAACGCGCTTTACGGCGTGGGTGAGACCGAAGGCTATCCCGCCAACGGCTCGAACCTGTTCTGCGAAGGGCAGGCGGGGATGATGGGTGTCGCCTTCGACCCGGACTTCGCCGACAACCGCCGCATCTACGTCTACTCGACGTCCAACATGTCAGACCCCCACACCAACCGGCTGATGCGCTTTACCCTGAACGAGGACTTCACCGAGGTGCCGGACCGGACCGACATCGTCGATGACGTGCCCTACAAGATGGAAGCGTCCGATCACCCGTTCGGTGGACCCGGCGCCCACAACGGCGGGCGCGTGCGCTTCGGTCCCGACGGGGCCCTGTGGCTGACCACCGGCGACAACCACAACGAAGAGATCCCGCAAAGCCCGTCGATGATGGGCTCGAAGGTTCTGCGGATGGATACGGATGGCAACGCCCATCCCGACAACAACCCGCCCGAGGGCTTCGACCAGCGGACCTATACCTACGGCCACCGCAACGTGCAGGGTCTTGCCTTCCACCCGGAAACCGGTGCGGCGATCACCGCCGAGCACGGACCCTGGCACTCGGATGAGATCACGGTGCTGGAGAACGGCGGCAACGCCGGTTGGGACCCGCGTGACAACATGGCCGGTCGCGGCGACTGCCCGGACGGCTATTGCGGCTACATGCCCAACCAGAACGAGGGCATGAACCGCTACGAACGCGCCGCCTTCATGCCGATGACCGACTTCGAGACCTATCCCGACGCCATGCCGCCCGTGTGGGAGAACAACGGCTGGTCGCAGGGGACCTCGTCCGCCGCCTTCCTCGAGGGTGAGCAGTGGGGCGACTGGGAAAACGCGATGGTCGTGGGCATCATGGGCATTGGCTTCGGTGGCACGCCCATCGGGCAGCGCATCGACGTGATCGAGTTCACCGAGGACGGCACCGAGGTGCTGGACGTGACCGAGATGACCCTGCCGATGGAGCCGGGCCGCTTCCGCTCGGTCGTGCTCGGACCCGAGGGCAGCCTTTATACCGCCATCGACGAAGGCACGATCTACAAGCTGACCCCCGGCGGCAGCTGATCCGCGACAGGGCCGCGCGTTCCGTGCGCGCGGCCTAGTCTCCGGTGACCAGCGCCTCGGGAATCTCGAAGCGCTGGTCATCCACCCGGACGTGATAGGTGCCGCCGTCCAGGCGCCAGTCCGTGTCCCGACCCACCCCCGACATGGTCGCGTTGCCGCGCAGGAAATCGCCCGCGTGGAAGGTGAGCGTTCGCGCGAACCCGCTCGGGAAACGGACGACGATCGCGGCCGTGGGGGGCACCCGCGCGACCGATGCCTCGCACGGCACCAGTGTCTCGCCCGGGTTCTGGGCGCAGCGCACCACCATCGACGCGTCGAAATCCCTCTGCTGGGCGCGCGCCGATGCCGAGGCGACATCGCCAGCGGTGCTGAGGGGCATCAAGGCCCCGAAGATCGCCAGGATCGCCGCCTTCCGCATCATCGACCTCCTCGTTGACCCTGACGCATCCTTCGCGACATACAGGCCTAGCGCATCCAGAAGCCATTGCTTTTCAACCGGTTGCGGATCTTCTGCTCCTTGCGGGGCAGGTCATCCTGGTCGAACAGCGCGCGGGCCTTCCGGCCGCGGCCCTGAAGCACCATGCGCTTGATCGGCTCATATTCCTTCAGGATCTTCTTCAGCTTGTTGGGCGCGACCGTGGCTTCGAGCGTCTCGACCACGTGGTCCCCCTCACGCGCGTAAAGCAGCGGCAGCAGGCGGTAGTGGCAGGTCGTCGCGCCATCCAGCAGCCCCGCCGGGATCGTCTGTCGCCCGCCACCGAAGCTGTGGATCACAAGCGGCAGCGCGACCTGGTCGAGCCACGGGTCCAGCGACTGCAGTGCCAACGTCTCGGGCGCGTCGTCCCGGATGGCGAGCGCGTAGTCGAGAAACCGTTGCCCGAACTCGGGGCCCGAGCGGTGGAAGAACCAACCGGCGTTGAAATAGAGATAGCGCTCCCAGTACTCGTCCGGCTGCGACGGGTCGATCGAGCTGTCGAAGTCCAGCCCGAACTTGTCGTAGAGCGATCTCCAGATCTCGGCGTAGCCCGGCCCGTAGAGCTCGATCTGCGGCCACGTGCCTTCTCGGCGCAGCGACGCGCAGGGCCGGTCGAAATCGAATGGCACCTCCGAGAGCGGGCCGGTCACCAGCGTATCGCTGTCGAAGAAGACGAAGGGCCGGTCGGGCGGCAGCGACAGCAGCGCCTCGACCTTGTTTCCATAGGGATAATCGGCGCCGAAATGCCGGGACTCGAAGGGCAGGAGGGTCGCGCCCAGTTCGTCCACCAGCAGGTCGCGCACCGCGTCCGACATGCGCGGATCGCGCGGCCACAGGTCGTTCGGCTGCGGCTCGGCCACGTAGAGCTGACCGGCGAAACCTGGATCGGACCGTCGCAGCGACGCGGCGAACAGCGCCGCCTCGTATTGCAAGCGGCCGGCTTGGCCGATGATCAGGATGTCGAAAGTATCGCTCGTCGCCATCGCCCGCCGCCCTCGTCAGCTTCGCGGGCGTTTTAGCGAGCCGTCCAGCGCTTGCACAGTGTGTTCCTGAGCGCGGGCGCTGCGGTCGGTTGCTTGATGGAGGGAGTTGGTGGGCGACCCTGGAATCGAACCAGGCGTGCGTCTCCGCGAGGGAGCGAAGCGGGCCCTGCCAGTGCTGCGGGGCGCAGGATCGATCCGGTGGATCGATCGGGTGCAGGCATGAAAGCGGCGAGGCTTGGCGCTGCGGTCGGTTGCTTGGGGAAGAGAGTTGGTGGGCGACCCTGGAATCGAACCAGGCGTGCGTCTCCGCGAGGGAGCGAAGCGGGCCCTGCCAGTGCTGCGGGGCGCAGGATCGATCCGGTGGATCGATCGGGTGCAGGCATGAAAGCGGCGAGGCTTGGCGCTGCGGTCGGTTGCTTGGGGAAGAGAGTTGGTGGGCGACCCTGGAATCGAACCAGGCGTGCGTCTCCGCGAGGGAGCGAAGCGGCTCCTGCCAGCGATGCGGGGCGAAGGATCGATCCGGTGGATCGATCGGGTGCAGGCATGAAAGCGGGGAGGCTAGATGCCGCGAATGGTCGTGTAAGGGGGGAAGTTGGTGGGCGACCCTGGAATCGAACCAGGCGTGCGTCTCCGCGAGGGAGCGAAGCGGCTCCTGCCAGTGCTGCGGGGCGCAGGATCGATCCGGTGGATCGATCGGGTGCCGAAAGGCAAGCATTGAGGCTTGGCGCTGCGGTCGATTGCTTGACGGAGGGAATTGGTGGGCGACCCTGGAATCGAACCAGGCGTGCGTCTCCGCGAGGGAGTTACAGTCCCCTGCCACACCTTGCGGCCTGTCGCCCAACGTGCGCCGAGGTATCGCCGCGCCGCGGGAGGGTCAAGGCGAAATTCGCTTGTCTTCGGTGCGATTGGCCCGCATCACCGCCCCATGGCCAGGAAACCCCAACGCATCATCGAGAAGGAGCGGGCGCGGCGCGAGGCGGCACGCTCCACCCTGTGGCTTTTCGGGCTGCACGCGGTGCGCGACGCGCTGCTGAACCCCGCCCGCCAGAAGCTGCGGCTGGTGGTCACGCGCAACGCCGAGGAGCGGCTGGGCGACGCCATCGCCGCGTCGGAGATGACGCCCGAGATCGGGGATCCGCGCAAGTTCCCAGCGCCGCTCGACCCCGGATCGGTGCACCAGGGCGCGGCGCTCGAGGTGCGGCCGCTGGACTGGGGGCCGCTCGACGACCTGCTGGCGCGGGCCGGGGGGCCGCCGCGCCTGGTGCTGCTGGACCGGGTGAGCGACCCGCACAACGTGGGCGCCATCCTGCGCTCGGCCGAGGTGTTCGGCGCGACGGCGGTGATCGCCCCCGCCCGCCACGCGGCGCCGGAAACCGGCGCGCTGGCCAAGACGGCCTCGGGCGCGTTGGAGCGCCAGCCCTACCTGCGTGTGGGCAACCTCGGCAACACCATGACCGAGCTGGCGAAATCCGGCGTGATCCTCCTGGGGCTGGACGGGATGGCCGAGACCTCGATCGCCGACGCGGCGGCGCAATACCACGACCGGCCGCTGGGCCTGGTGATGGGGGCCGAGGGGCCCGGGCTGCGCGCGCGTACGCGCGAGTTGTGCCACGGGCTGGTGCGGATCGACGCGGCCGGAGGTTTCGGATCGCTGAACGTGTCGAACGCGGCGGCCGTGGCGCTTTATGCCACGCGAATCCCGCGGTGATCACACTCGCGCGACCGGATCTGGTGCAACCGTACGGTGATTCCCACGTTGATCCCGTGGCACCCGATCCGGAACCTCGGGTGACCTGTCACTGTCCCTCGTTCCGAAACTCGCGCCCGGGCCTTGCGCCACGGGCGCTTTTTTGTCGAAGGTGCGGCCATGGATGACAGCGACCTAAAACGGATCCTGACCGGCACGAAGACCGTCGCCTGCCTCGGCGTCTCGCCCAACCCGGTACGCCCCAGCTATTTCGTCGCCCGCTACCTGAGCTTGCGCGGCTTCACCGTGCATCCGGTGAACCCGGTGGCCGCGGGGCAGCGGATTTTCGGGCGCGAGGTCCTGTCAAGCCTGTCGGACCTGCCCGCGGGGGTGCAGATGCTGGACGTCTTCCGCCGCTCGGAATTCGTGCCCGAGATCGTCGACGAGGCGCTGGAGGTCATGCCCGACCTCAGCGTGATCTGGATGCAGATCGGCGTGCAGCACGAAGAGGCCGCCGCGAAGGCGCGGGCGCGGGGGGTCGAGGTGGTGATGAACCGCTGCCCCAAGATCGAGTACCAGCGCCTGTTCGGCGAGTTGCGCATGGGCGGCTTCGCGACCGGGGTGATCTCGTCCAAGCGGCGGTAGGGTGCCGGACCGGTCACGGGGGCGCCGCCCCCGTCCGCTGCGCGGACCCCCCCGAGGTATTTCGGGAAAGATGAAGTCGGGGTTGTTCCTGGCTTTGCGATATTTGCAGTTGCTGGCGCCGCGGTCCTGATCCGGTGTTCAGCGCGCGGCTTTTTCGGCGAGTCCGGATTGTGATTGGCGCCGGGCGAGTTCGGCCTCGATATCGGCAAGGCTCACGTCGCGGGCGGCGCACATGACCAGCAAGTGGTAGAGCGCGTCGGCGGCCTCGGATGTCAGGCGGTCGCGGTCGCCCTTCACGGCCTCGATGATCGCCTCGACCGCTTCCTCGCCGAACTTTTCGGCGCATTTCTCGGGACCCTTCGACAGGAGCCGCGCCGTCCACGATCTGTCGGGATCGGCCTCCTTGCGGGCGGCGATGGTGGCGGCGAGATCGTGCAGCGCGCTCATGTCAGCCTCATGGGGATGCCGGCGGCGGCCATGTGGGCCTTGGCCTCGGCGATGGAATAGTCGCCGAAATGGAAGATCGAGGCGGCCAGCACCGCCGACGCGCCCCCCTTGGTCACCCCTTCGACCAGGTGGTCGAGCGTGCCCACCCCGCCCGAGGCGATGACCGGCACCGAGACCGCGTCGCTGATCGCGCGGGTCATGGGCAGGTTGAAGCCGGCCCGCGTGCCGTCGCGGTCCATCGAGGTCAACAGGATCTCGCCCGCGCCCTTGGCCACCACGGTGCGGGCGAATTCCACCGCGTCGATGCCGGTGGGGCGGCGGCCGCCATGGGTGAAGATCTCCCACCGGTCCTCGGACACCGCCTTGGCGTCGATGGCCACGACGATGCATTGCGAGCCGAAGCGGTCGGCGGCCTCGGACACCACGTCGGGCTTCGCGACGGCGGCCGAGTTGAAGCTGACCTTGTCGGCGCCCGCCAGCAACAGGTTGCGCACGTCGTCGGCGGTGCGCACGCCGCCGCCGATGGTCAGCGGCATGAAGCAGTGCTCGGCCGTCCGGGTGACCAGGTCGAACATCGTGCCCCGGTTCTCGTGCGTGGCGTGAATGTCGAGGAAACACAGCTCGTCCGCACCGGCCGCGTCATAGGCGATGGCCGCGTCCACAGGGTCGCCCGCGTCGCGCAGGTCGACGAAGTTCACGCCCTTGACCACGCGGCCATCGGCGACATCGAGACAGGGGATGATCCGGGTCTTGAGCATGGCCCGCTTCTAGCGCGGGCATCACGTTTGTGCCAGTGGCCGATCGACCGGCCTGGCGCGGGCTATGTTCCGGGCGGAAATGCAATCCGGAGGAGCAACCATGCGCAGACTTATCCCGGTCCTCGTGGCCCTGCTGGCCGCGACGCCCGCCCTTGCCGACTACCAGCGGGTGCAGGCGGAGGGCTCGGTCACGGAGGCCATGGAGCGTCTGACCGCCGCGGTGGAAGAGGCGGGGGCGACCGTGTTCGCCGCCATCGACCACGGCGCGGGGGCGGCGTCGGTGGACATGGACCTGCCTGACAGCCAGCTCTTGATCTTCGGCAACCCGATGCTGGGCACGCCCGCCATGCAGGCCGACCCGCTGGCGGGGCTGCACCTGCCGCTGAAGATCCTGGTCTATGCCGATGGCGACGGGCAGACCTGGGTCGCCTACGAGCAGGTCGACGACACGTTCGATGAGCTGGACGCCGTGGAAGACCTGGAGGTTCTCAAGCGGATGGAAGGCGCGCTCGGCAAATTTTCGTCGGCCGCGGCGGGCGAATAGGCGTCTCTGTGCCGATGGCGTGGCGGGGGCCTCGTCCGCCGGGATCGATGCCCCACCTGAACGTCAGACCGCGCCATTTCCGGCGCGGCGCATGACCGGAAAGGATGCCGCCATGACCCTGCGCACGATGCCCCTGATCCCCATGATGACGCTTGCCGCCTTCCTCGGGTTGGCCGCCTGCCAGGAAGAGGAGGCCGAACCCGAGGACACCGGGGCCGAGACCGGCCAGATGGAAGAGACCGGAGAAGGCGAGGCCGAGACCGAGTAGGTCCGGCCGGCCTGTCGCGGCGCGGGCTCCTCAGCCCAGCGCCGCGATGGCCTGCGACAGGTCCAGCGCGCCGTCGTAGAGCGCGCGGCCCGAGATCGCGCCCGCGATGACGCCCGTGTCGCGCAGGGCCAGAAGGTCGTCCATGGACGACACGCCGCCCGAGGCGATGACCGGCATCTCGACCGCGCGGGCCAGCGCGGCGGTGGCGGCCACGTTCGGCCCCTGCATGGCGCCGTCACGGTCGATATCGGTGTAGATGATCGCCGCGACGCCCGCGTCCTCGAAGGATTTCGCCAGGTCGGTCACCTGCATGTCGGTCTCGGTCGCCCAGCCGCGCGTGGCCACGCGGCCGTTGCGCGCGTCGAGCCCCACGGCGACCTTGCCCGGGAAGGCGCGCGCCGCCTCGCGCACAAGGTCGGGGTTCTCGACCGCCACGGTCCCGAGGATCACGCGCGCCAGGCCGCGGTCGAGCCATGCCTCGATGGTCGCCATGTCGCGGATGCCGCCGCCCAGCTGCGCGGGGACGTCGACCGCGGCAAGGATCGATTCGACCGCCGCGGCGTTCACCGGCCGGCCCTCGAACGCGCCGTTCAGGTCGACGAGGTGAAGCCATTCGCAACCGGCGGCCACGAAGCTTTGCGCCTGCGCGGCCGGATCCTCGCCGAAGACGGTCGCCGCCTCCATGTCGCCGCGCAGGAGCCTTACGCAGGCGCCGTCCTTCAGGTCGATGGCGGGGTAGAGGATCATGGCGCGGGCTCCTGTGGCGAATTCACCGCGCTTTTGCCCGCAGCGGCGAAGGCATGCAACAGACCCAACGTCAGTGTTGCGTGGCGCGCGGGTGCTGCGCATCGTCGGCGCAGTCTTTCGGGAGGAGATACCATGAAAAAGACCATTCTCGCCGCCATCGCCACGCTGGGCCTGGCCGGGGCCGCGCATGCCCAGGATGTCAGCGGCCAGTGGCGCACGCAGGCCGACGACAACGGCAACTTCGCGGTCGTGACGATTTCGCCCTGCGGCGGTGACTATTGCGGCGTGATCTCGGCGGCCTACGGCCCCGACGGCCGCCAGATCCAGTCGCCGAACGTGGGCCGGCGCATCGTCTGGGACATGACGCCACAGGGCGGCGGGTCCTTCACCGGCGGCAAGATCTGGGCCCCGGACCGCGACAAGACCTACAACTCGAAGATGCAGCTTTCGGGCAATTCGCTGAAGGTCGAGGGCTGCGTCCTGGTGGTCTGCCGTGGGCAGACCTGGGCCCGGGCGAACTGAGCAAGGCTGGCTGAGACCCGGCACGGGGCTAGGTCGTCCTTCAAGCGCGACACAGCGAAGGAGGACGCCACCCGTGCCGATGATCCAGACTGCCGACAAGATCGACCTTTACGTCAAGGACTGGGGGTCGGGCCGCCCGGTCATCCTGATCCACGGCTGGCCGCTGAACGCGGACGCGTGGGAGGCGCAGGCTCTGGCCCTGCTCGAGGCCGGCTTCCGCGTCATCAGCTACGACCGGCGCGGGTTCGGCCGGTCGGGCCAGGCCTGCAAGGGCTACGACTACGACACCATGGCCGATGACCTGGCGTCGATCATCCGCACGCTCGACCTGCGCGACGTGACCATCGTGGGCTTTTCCATGGGGGGCGGCGAGGTCGCCCGCTACATGACGCGCCACGGCACCGCGCGCCTGCGCAGCGCCGCGCTGATCGCGTCCATCGTGCCCTACATGGCCAAGACCGGAGACAACCCCAAGGGCGTTCCGGCCGACGCGTTCCAGGGGATGAAGGACGGCGTGCGCGCGGACCGGCCGCAGTTCATGCGCGACTTCTTTCCCAACTTCTTCGGCAACGGGACCGATGCGGGCGGGGTCAGCGACGGCATGCTCGACTGGACCTTCAACATGGCGATGATGGCCAGCCCCAAGGCCACGATCGACTGCATCGACGCGTTCGGGACCACGGACCTGCGCGAGGATGCGCGCAAGATCGACGTGCCCGTGCTGATCGTCCACGGCACCGGCGACGAGATCGTGCCCATCGACGTGTCGGCCCGTCAGGCGGCCGAGCTGATCGAACAGTCCACCCTGAAGGAATACGAGGGTGCGCCCCACGGCCTGACGGCGACCCATGCCGAGCGGCTGAACGCCGACCTGCTGGAGTTCCTGAAGGGCTGAGGTCGCGTTCACGGTTTGTCAGCGATCGCGGGGCAGAATGGGGTCATGCGATGCGCCCGGTTTGCCCTGCTGCCGATGACCATTCTTGCCGCCTGCGGGTCCGGTGACGTCACCGATGCGGGCAGCACGGTGATCGTCGACACCTATTTGTCCACCCCGGCTCCGGGATCGGCCAGCCGGGACGCGGCTGCGCGCAGGTGCCGGGCGCGGGGGCAGGGCGATGCGACCCATACCGCGACGCGGGACACCGCACGCGGGACCGTGCGCCACGTCTTCCGCTGCGGCTGAGGCCCTGAGGCCCCAGGCCCGCGCGGAGTTCAGGGGGTCCAGGCCAGGAAATTCGCGATCAGGCGCAGGCCGGCCGATTGGCTTTTCTCGGGGTGGAACTGCGTGCCGACCCGCGTGCCATGGGCGACCACGGCGGTAGTGTCGGTGCCGTAGTCGCAATGGGCCAGCCGCTGCGCCGGTTCGCGCATGGCCATGTGGTACGAGTGCACGAAATAGGCGTGATCGCCGGTTTCCAGCCCGTCCAGCACGGGGTGGGGCCGGTCGATGACCAGGTCGTTCCAGCCCATATGCGGCACCTTCAGCGCGGCGTCGCCGGGGTCGATCGCGACGACGTCCGCGTCGATCCAGCCGAGGCCCTCGGTCTCGCGGTACTCGAACCCGCGCTGCGCCATCAGCTGCATGCCCACGCAGATGCCCAGGAACGGGCGGCCGCGCCCCTCGACGGTTTCCAGCAGCGCCTCGTGCAGGGCGGACCGGTCGCGCACCAGCGCGGCGCGGCAGGCCGGAAAGGCGCCGTCGCCCGGCAGCACCACGCGGTCGGCACGGGCCACGTCCTCGGGGCGGGACGAGACCAGCACCCGGCCGCCATCGGTTTCGCGCGCCATGCGCTGGAAGGCCTTCTCGGCCGAATGCAGGTTGCCGCTGTCGGTATCGATCAGGACGGTGAGCATGGGGTCAGAGCGCGCCCTTGGTCGAGGGCACGGCATTGGCCTTGCGCGGATCGGCCTCGACCGCCTGGCGCAGGGCGCGGGCGGTGGCCTTGAACGCGGCCTCGGCGATGTGGTGGCTGTTGATGCCGCGCACCATGTCCAGGTGCAGCGTGATGCCGCCATGGGTGCTGAACGCCTGGAAGAACTCGCGCACCAGCTCGGTGTCGAAGGCGCCGATCTTCTGGGTGGGGAAGGCGACATTCCAGCCCAGCCAGGCCCGGCCCGACAGGTCCAGCGCGCACATCACCTGCGCGTCGTCCATGGGCAGCGCGCACTGGCCGTAGCGCGCGATGCCGCGCTTGTCGCCCAGCGCCTTGGCCAGCGCCTGGCCCAGCGCGATGCCCACGTCCTCGACCGTGTGGTGGTCGTCGATATGCAGGTCCCCGGTCGCCTTGATCTTCATGTCGATCAGCGAATGGCGCGCCAGCTGGTCCAGCATGTGGTCGAAGAAACCCACGCCGGTCTCCATGTCGTAGGATCCGGTGCCGTCGAGGTCGACCATCACGGTGATGTCGGTTTCCGAGGTCTTGCGGGTGATCGAAGCGCTGCGCATCTTGCGGCCTTTCGCCAGGGTCGGGTCTCAGCCCGGCTATAGGCGCGATGGCGCCGGCTGAAAAGCCTCGCCGCGCCGCACGGAAAAAACCGGCGCAATTAGATGACATCCGCCCGGTGTTCGGGTTTACCTAGTGACATGACGGGGTTGCACAAACCCTCGGTGTCGCGTTGGACTGCTCCGGACTAAGGTCTAGCTAGCCACTAGGCGACATTACCAGGCCGACGGGAGGCGTCCTGGCGTCGGGAGAGCAAGCTGCCACTGCGCCGCCTGCCACCCACAGCGCCCGATCTCTCCCACGGTACGAACGCGAAGGGATGAGACTATGAAAGACGGCCAATCGGATATCGACCCCGTAGAATCCCAGGAGTGGCAGGAGGCGATCGAGGACGTCATCGCCCGCGACGGCCCCGACCGTGCGCATTTCCTTCTGGACAAGGCCGTGTCACAGGCCCGCGCCCACGGCGCGCAGCTGCCCTTCTCGTCGACCACGCCCTACCAGAACACCATTCCCGCCGACGAGCTGCTGGAAATCCCCGGCGACGCCGAGATGGAAAAGCGCATCCGCTCCATCAACCGCTGGAACGCCATGGCGACCGTGGTGCGCCGCAACAAGGAATCGTCGGAATACGGCGGTCACATCGCCAGCTTCGCGTCCTCGGCGGCCATGTACGATATCGGCCTGAACCACTTCTGGCGCGCCAAGTCGTCCATCCACGGCGGGGATCTCGTCTTCTTCCAGGGCCACATCATCCCCGGCATCTATGCCCGGTCTTTCATGGAAGGCCGCATCTCGGAAGACGAGCTGATCAATTTCCGCTCGGAGGTCGCGGGCAACGGGCTGTCGTCCTACCCGCACCCCTGGCTGATGCCGGATTACTGGCAGTTCCCCACCGTCTCCATGGGTCTTGGCCCGCTCATGGCGATCTACCAGGCGCGGTTCATGAAATACATGCACAACCGCGGCCTGATCGACGCTGCGGACCGCAAGGTCTGGTGCTTCCTCGGCGACGGCGAGATGGACGAACCCGAAAGCCTTGGCGCCATCAACCTCGCCGCGCGCGAGAAGCTGGACAACCTGATCTTCGTCATCAACTGCAACCTGCAGCGGCTCGACGGCCCGGTGCGCGGCAACCACAAGATCGTGCAGGAGCTCGAGGGCAGTTTCCGAGGCGCGGGCTGGGAGGTCATCAAGACGCTCTGGGGCCGTGGCTGGGACGATCTGCTGGAGCGCGACACCTCGGGCAAGCTGCGCCAGCTCATGGACGAGACGCTGGACGGCGACTACCAGACCTTCCGCTCGAAGGATGGCGCCTATATCCGCGAGCACTTCTTCGGCAAGTATCCCGAGACGGCGGAACTGGTCGAGGACTGGACCGACGAACAGATCTGGAACCTGCGCCGCGGCGGGCACGACCCGCAGAAGGTCTATACCGCCTACAAGCGCGCGACCGAGGTCAAGGACCGCCCCACCTGCCTGCTGATCAAGACGGTCAAGGGCTATGGCATGGGCAAGGCCGGCGAGGGGCAGAACACCACGCACCAGCAGAAGAAGCTGGACGAGGAACAGCTTCTGGCCTTCCGCGACCGCTTCAAGATCGACCTGAGCGACGAGGACGCCAAGAAGGCGCCGTTCATCACGCTCAACAACGCGCAGAAGGCCTACCTGGCCGACCGCCGCAAGGACCTGGGCGGGCCGTTCCCCGCGCGCTTCACCGACAGCCCGTCGCTCGAGGTGCCGTCGCTCGACGCCTTCTCGCGCGAGCTGAAGGACAGCGGCGACCGCGAATTCAGCTCGACCATGGCCTTCGTGCGCGTGCTGACCACGCTGCTGCGCGACAAGAAGATCGGCGAACGCGTCGTGCCCATCGTGCCCGACGAATCCCGCACCTTCGGGATGGAGGGTCTGTTCCGCTCGGTCGGCATCTACAACCCGCTGGGGCAGAACTACACGCCCGAGGACCGGGACCAGATGTCCTACTACAAGGAGGCTCTGGAAGGTCAGGTGCTCCAGGAAGGCATCAACGAAGCAGGTGCCATGGCCGACTGGATCGCGGCGGCCACGTCGTATTCGACCCACGGCGTGCCGATGATCCCGTTCTACATCTACTACTCGATGTTCGGCTTCCAGCGGATCGGCGACCTGGCCTGGGCCGCCGGCGACAGCCGCGCGCGTGGCTTCATGCTGGGCGGCACGGCCGGACGGACCACCCTGAACGGCGAGGGTCTTCAGCACGAGGACGGGCACAGCCACATCCTGAGCTCGACCGTGCCGAACTGCATCAGCTACGACCCCACCTTCAGCTACGAGGTGGCGACCATCGTGCAGTCGGGCCTGAAGCGGATGTTCGCGGACCAGGAGGATGTCTACTTCTACATCACCCTGATGAACGAGAACTATCACCACCCCGAAATGCCCATGGGCAGCGAGGAGGGGATCCTCAAGGGGCTCTACCGCTTCCGCAAGACCGACAAGCCCGGCAAGAAGCACGTGAACCTGATGGGGTCGGGCACGATCCTGGTGCAGGTGATCAAGGCGGCCGAGATGCTGAAAGAGGATTTCGGCGTCACCAGCGACATCTGGTCGGCCACGTCCTTTACCGAGCTGGCCCGTGACGGGCAGGACTGTGCCCGCCACAACCGCCTGAACCCCTTCGCCGAGCCCAAGGTGCCGTATGTCACCCAGACGCTCACCAACGCCAAAGGACCGATCGTGGCGGCGACCGACTACATGAAGAACTTCGCGGAACAGATCCGCGGCTTCGTCGAGCAGCCCTACACGGTGCTGGGCACCGACGGGTTCGGCCGGTCGGACAGCCGCGTGAACCTGCGCCGCTTCTTCGAGGTCGACGCGAACCACATCGCGGCGGCGGCCATGCACGAGCTGTTCAAGCAGGGCACGGTCACCAAGGCCGACATGGAAAAAGCGTTGAAGAAATACGAGATCGACGGCGGCAAGCCCAACCCGCGGCTGGCCTGAAGTCGACCGATAACGAGGAGACAGAAGAACAATGGCAACAGAAGTTAAAGTTCCCGATATCGGCGATTTCGATGACGTTCCCGTCGTGGCCGTTCTGGTCAGCGTCGGCGATACCGTCGCGAAGGAAGACCCGCTGATCGAGCTGGAGTCCGACAAGGCCACCATGGAAGTGCCCAGCTCGCACGCGGGCAAGGTCGTCGAGATGAAGCTCAGCGAGGGCGACAGCGCCTCCGAGGGCACCGTGATCCTTCTGCTCGAGGAAGAGGGTGCCGGCGGCGGTGACGACTCCGGTGGCGACGACGACAAAGCCGGGGCCGACAGCGGCGGAAAGGACAAGCCCGCCGAGGCCTCGGGCGGTGGCCAGGAGGGCTATGGCGACGGCGACCAGAAGGGCCAGAGCGCCGCGCCCGCGTCGAACGCCCAGTCGTCCAACACCGTGGTCGACACCGGTAGCTCGAAATTTCACGCCTCGCCCAGCGTGCGCGCCTTCGCCCGCCGGGTGGACGTGGACCTGCGGCAGGTGAACGGGTCCGGCCGCAAGGGCCGCATCCTGCGCGAGGATGTCGAGAAGGCGCTGAAATCCCAGGCCGCGCCGTCGGGCGCCAGCGCCGGGCAGGCCGCGCAGGGGGGCATGGGCATCCCGCCGATCCCGGCGCAGGACTTCTCGAAGTTCGGCGAGGTCGAGAATGTCGAGATGACCCGGATCCAGAAGATCTCGGGCCCCGCGCTGCACCGGTCGTGGCTGAACATCCCGCATGTCACCCACAACGAGGACGCGGATATCTCGGTCACCGACGATTACCGCAAGGAGCTGGACACCCAGGCCAAGAACGAAGGCTACCGCGTCACGCTGTTGTCCTTCGTGGTGAAGGCCAGCGTCAGCGCGCTGAAGACGCACTGGCAGTTCAACAGCTCGCTCCACCCCGATGGCGACAAGCTGATCCGCAAGCACTACTACAACATCGGTTTCGCCGCGGACACGCCGAACGGGCTGATGGTGCCGGTCATCAAGGATGCCGACAAGAAGGGCATCGTCGAGATCTCGAAAGAGCTCGGCAGCCTCAGCGCCGCCGCGCGCGACGGCAAGCTGAAGGGCGACGACATGAAGGGCGCGACCTTCACGATCTCGTCCCTGGGCGGCATCGGCGGCACCAGCTTCACCCCCATCGTCAACGCGCCCGAGGTCGCGATCCTGGGCCTGACCAAGTACTGGATGAAGCCCATCTGGGACGGCGAGACGTTCGTGCCGCAGAAGACCCTGCCCATGAGCCTCAGCTACGACCACCGCGCCATCGACGGGGCGCTGGCCGCCAAGTTCGCGGCGCGCCTGGCCTATCTCATGGCGGACCCCCGCCGGTTGATGCTGTAAAGAGGGAAGCGAGACATGGCTGATATCAAACTTCCCGACATCGGGGATTTCACCGATGTGCCCATCGTTGCCGTGCTGGTCAGCGTTGGCGACAAGGTCGAGGCCGAGGACCCGCTGATCGAGCTGGAATCCGACAAGGCCACGATGGAGGTGCCGAGCCCGCAGGCCGGCGTCGTCAAGGAGATCAAGGTCAAGGAAGGCGACACCGTTTCCGAAGGCGACCTGATCATGGTGTTCGAGGGCGCCGACGAAGGCTCCGGCGGTGGCGGTGGCGGGGGCGGCGACGACAAGCCCGCCGAGAAGGCCGAGACGCCCAAGCAGGACGACACGCCCGCGCCCAAGGCCGCGTCGGGCACCAAGGCCGGATCGGGCGACATGCATGCCGACCTGGTCGTGCTCGGCTCGGGGCCGGGCGGCTACACGGCCGCCTTCCGCGCCGCGGACCTGGGCAAGTCGGTCATCCTGATCGAGCGCTATTCGACCATCGGCGGCGTCTGCCTGAACGTGGGCTGCATCCCGTCGAAGGCCCTGCTGCACGCGGCCAAGGTCATCACCGAGACCGAGGAGATGTCGTCGCACGGCCTGGCCTTCAAGCGCCCCGAGATCGAGCTGGACAACCTGCGGTCCTGGAAGGACGGCGTGGTCAAGCAGCTGACCGGCGGCCTTGCGGGGCTGTCGAAGCAGCGCAAGGTGCAGATCGTGAACGGCTGGGGCGAATTCTCGGGCGCGAACTCGATCAGCGTGGCGACCGATGATGGCCAGAAGACCGTCACCTTCGACCAGTGCATCATCGCCGTGGGCTCCACCCCGGTCGAGCTGCCGTTCATTCCGCACGATGACGAACGCATCGTCGACAGCACCGGCGCGCTGGAGCTGTCCAACATTCCCAAGAAGATGTGCGTCCTCGGCGGCGGCATCATCGGGTTCGAGATGGCGACCGTCTACGAGGCCCTGGGCTCCGAGGTGACCGTCGTCGAGATGATGGACCAGATCCTGCCCGGCGCCGACAAGGACATCGTGAAGCCCCTGTCCAAGCGCATGGAGAAGCGGCTGAAATCCATCAAGCTGAAGACCAAGGTCACGGACGTGAAGGCCCAGAAGAACGGGCTGAAAGTCACCTTCGAGGACGAGAAGGGCGAGTCGAGCAGCGAGATGTTCGACAAGATGCTGGTCGCCGTGGGCCGTCGCCCGCTGGGCGCGTCCTGCGCCGCCGACAAGGCCGGCGTGAAGGTCAGCGACCGCGGCTTCATCAACGTGGACCACCAGCAGCGCACCAACGTGGATCATATCTTCGCCATCGGCGACGTGGTCGGCCAGCCCATGCTGGCGCACAAGGCGGTGCACGAGGGCAAGGTCGCGGCCGAGGTCGTCTGCGGCGAGAAACGCGCCTTCGACGCCCGCATCATCCCCTCGGTGGCCTATACCGACCCCGAGGTGGCGTGGTGCGGCGTGACCGAGGAGCAGGCCAAGAAGGAAGGCCGCAAGATCCACAAGGGCGTGTTCCCCTGGGCCGCGTCCGGCCGGGCGCTGGCCAACGGCCGGTCCGAGGGGATGACCAAGCTGATCTTCGACCCCGAGGATGACCGGGTGATCGGCGGCGCCATCGTCGGCACCAACGCGGGCGACCTGATCTCGGAGGTGGCGCTGGCCATCGAGATGGGGTCCGACGCGGTGGACCTGGGCCACACCATCCACCCGCACCCGACACTGTCCGAGACGGTGAACTTCGCGGCCGAGATGTTCGAGGGCACCATCACGGACCTCATGCCGCCGAAGAAGAAATGAGACTTGAGACGGCCGCGGATCCCTTCCGCGGCCGTTTCGCTTCGGGGTGTCCGTATTGCCCGTTCGGCCCGGATGTTCCTGAAAACAAAGGGTTTCGAAATAGCGTGCCGATTGAAACCGGACCGGTTCACGCTAGGTAAGCCGATAAGATACAGTGAGGGGGCGTGCCGCCCGGTGCGCCCCGACCCCGCAACGAGAGGAGACGCCCCATGGCACAGAACAATCCCTTCGACATGAATCCCTGGATGAAAGCCTTCGATCCCGAGGAGATGCGCAAGATGTGGGATCCGCAGAACATGATGAGCATGTTCCAGCAGCAGCCCAAGGGCCAGATGTTCGACATGGAAGACGTCATCAAGGCCAACCAGCGCAATTTCGACGCCATGGCCGAGGCCAACAAGTCGGCCGCCGAGGCCTACAAGGGCCTGCTGGATAAGCAGATGGAAATCTTCGACAAGATGACCGATGCCGCCCGCCAGCAATACGAGTGGATCGAGGCGAATACCGGCCCCGAACAGATGAAGGCCAAGACCGCCGCCATGAACGACGCGGTGGAAGAAGCGCTGAAGATGATGCGCAAGATGGCCGAGGACGCCCGCAACGCCAACGAAGAAGCCTTCAAGCAGGCCCAGGGCCAGATGAAGGAAGCCGTCAGCAAGGTCGAGGAAACGGCCAAGAAGGCGGCGGCTCAGGCCAAGAAATCCTGAGCCTTTCGCGTCGGCAGTATACCGACGTATTCCGCTAAATATCGGGAAACGCTGCACATTCAGCGTTTCCCTTTTGCGTTCCAGGGGCTAGCGTGGCGCAAGTCCGCGCGAGGTTTCCCATGGCGTCCATCAACGATCATCCGCTGCGATACGCGCTGGCCAACGAACTTCACGCGCGGCCTTTTCCGTCGCTCAGCGCGCCTTGTTTTGCTGCCTACCTCGCGATCAAGGCGCCCGAGAATGCCGCCGGTCGCGACCGCACCGCCGACCGCGACCACCTGGTCGCGCTGCTCGACCGCTTCGGCGCGCAGCACCCCAAGGCCGACGCCACCCACTGGTTCGGACAGATCGGCCGGTACGAGCTGAAATGGGAGCAACATACCGAGTTCGTGACCTACACGATCTTCGGGGACGGCGTGGCCGAGAAACCGTTCGACAGCGGCATTTTCGACGTCTTTCCGAACGACTGGCTGGCCGACGCGCCCGGGGCGCGCATCACCTCGGCGCTGATCCGGGTCGAGGAACGGCCCGACGACGACACGGTGCGCGATCGGCTGGCCAAGTGGTTCGTGCCCGAAAGCCTGGCCGCCTCCGAGGTTCTGGATCGCAGTGCCCTGATCGCCAGCGACTTCCGCATCGACACGACGGGGCACATGCGGATGGCGGCCTTCACCAAGCCCGACATCGGCAACCGCCGCGTGGGCCGCATCGTGCAGCGTCTGTGCGAGATCGAGACCTACAAGACCATGTCCATGCTGGGCCTTGCCCGCGTGCGCAGCCTGTCGGCCAAGCTGGGGCAGCTCGACCGGGACCTGACGCGCCTGATGGACGACATGACCGGCGACAACGCCCGCCCCGAGGCGACGCTGAAGGCGCTGCTGGGCGTCTCGGCCGAGCTCGAGACCATCCTCGCCCAGACCTCTTTCCGGTTCGGCGCCACCGGCGCCTACGAGGCGCTGGTGAACCAGCGGGTGACGGTCCTGCGCGAAGAGGCGTTCGAGGGCCGCCAGACCATCGGCGAATTCATGATGCGCCGGTTCGACCCGGCCATGCGCACCGTCACCGCGACGCGCGGGCGGTTGCAGGAAATGTCCGAACGCGCCCTGCGCGCGGGCGATTTGCTGCGCACCCGGGTCGATGTTGAACGATCGGCCCAGAACCAGGACCTGCTGGAAAGCATGGATCGCCGGGCCGACCTGCAACTGCGCCTGCAACGCACGGTCGAAGGCCTGTCGGTGGTGGCGATCAGCTATTACGCGCTGAACCTGGTGCTGTACGTCGCGGCGCCTATCTTCGCCGCGATCGGCGTGTCCAAGGCGATCGGCACCGCCATCCTGGTCCCGCTGGTGGTGCTGGCCGTCTGGGCGCTGGTCCGCCGCATCCGCAACGCGATCGAGTAGGCGCTCACTCGGCCGGGCGCGCGCTGGGGCCGGGGACGCTGGGCAGGTCCAGCGGCAGGATGCCGGTCCAGCGGGCCGCCACCAGCGCGGCCAGCGCCGCCGCCACGTTGGCCACCGCGGCCGCGACGGCGATGCCGGTGAACCCCATGACCCCCACCAGCGCCCAGGCCAGCGGGATATAGACCAGCAGGATCCGCCCGAGGCTCAGCCCCATGGAGACCGTGGCCCGCGACCGGGCGTTCATCGCCGCGTTCGCCGTGACCATCATGCCGTAGCCGAACAGCGACAGCCCCGCGATATGCAAGTAGGTCGTGGCGATCTGCGCGTCTTCCTCGCCCGAGGCGATGGCCTCGGCGAAGACATCGCCGAACAGCAGCAACACCGCCGCCAGCGCCGCGCCGTAGAGAATGCACAGCAGGAAGGTGAAGCGCATGGCGCCGCCCGCGCGGTCCTGCCGGTCGGCGCCCCAGTTCTGGCCGATCACCGGCCCGATCCCCGAGCTCAGCGCCAGCATCGGCACCAGCGCCAGTGTCTGGATCCGCGTGGCCGCGCCGAACCCCGCCACCGCCGCGTCGCCCAGCGTCGCCACGGCCGCCGTGACCGCGGCCATGCCCATGGGGTTGATCGCGTTCGAGAACGCGGCCGGCAGCCCCACGCCCAGGATCTGGCGCGCGCTGGTCCACAGGTTCTTCAGCGGATCGGCGCACAGCGTCAGGTGCCCGCTGCGCAAGGCCCAGGCCAGCCCGAACAGCACCGCGAGAAGCCGCGCGAGGAACGTGGCCAGCCCCGCGCCGCCGGTGCCCATCTCGGGCAGGCCCCACATCCCGAAGATCAGCAGCGGATCGATCGCGATGTTGAAGACGGACTGCCCCGACATGATGATCGACGCCGTGACCGCGTTCCCGTGCGCCCGGAACATGGCGCCCAGCTGCATCGAGATCACCAGCAGCGGGAAGGACATCAGCCACCACCCCATGTAGGCGCGGATCTCGGGCAGGGTGCGGTCCGTCGCGCCCAGCAGCGAAAAGATCGGGTTGAGCAGAAGCCACAGGACAAGGGCCGTGATCACGCCGATCGCGATGCCCAGTCCCAGGGCGTGGAAGGCCACGCGGTTGACGGCGCCGTCGCCATCGGCGCGGCCGATCCCCTGGCTCAGCGCCGCGTTGCTGCCCGCCGACAGCCCGATGGACAGCGACGTGATCGCCGTGGCGACGGGGAAGAAGAAGCCGACGGCCGCCAACTGCGCCTGGCCGACCTTCCCCAGGAAGAACGCGTCGGCCAGCCCCACGGAGATCACGCCGAAGATGCCCACGACCATGGGGGCCGAGGTGCCCACCACTGCCCATCGCACCGATCCCGTCGTGAGATCCCTGTCGCCCTTCGCCATGCCGTATCCCGTGCCGCGTGTTCTTGCGCAGCTAGCGGCGGCGCCGTCGCAGGCAAGCCGCGGGTCTTGTGGCCCGGCCGCGCCTGTCCCATCCTGCGCGCCAAGCCGACAGGAGCCCCCCATGCCCATCAAGAACCGTTTCGCCGAAATGCTGCCCGAAATCACCGCGTGGCGGCAGGATCTGCACGCCCATCCCGAGATCCTGTTCGATACGCACCGGACCGCCGCGCTGGTGGCCGAGCGGCTTCAGGCCTTCGGGTGCGACGAAGTGGCCACCGGTCTGGGCCGCACCGGCGTCGTCGGCATCATCGAAGGCAAGACCAACCGCTCGGGCCGCACGATCGGGCTGCGCGCGGACATGGACGCGCTCCCGATCCGCGAGGCGACGGGCAAGCCCTATGCCTCGACCACCGACGGCGCGATGCATGCCTGCGGCCACGACGGTCACACCGCCATGCTGCTGGGGGCCGCGAAATACCTGGCCGAGACGCGCAATTTCGACGGCCGCGTCGCGGTGATCTTCCAGCCCGCCGAAGAGGGCGGCGGCGGCGGCCGCGAAATGTGCCGCGACGGCATCATGGAACGCTGGAACATCGAGGAGGTCTACGGCATGCACAACTGGCCCGGCATCCCCGTGGGCCAGTTCGCGATCCGCCCCGGGCCGTTCTTCGCCGCCACGGACGTGTTCGACATCGTGGTGGACGGGCAGGGCGGTCACGCCGCCAAGCCGCACGAAACGGTCGACCCCATCGTCTGTGCCGCGCAGATCGTCTCGGCGATCCAGTCCATTGCCTCGCGTAACGCCGACCCGGTGGAACAGATCGTGGTGTCGGTCACCTCGGTCGAGTCCTCGTCCAAGGCCTTCAACGTGATCCCCGGATCGGTGGCGCTGAAGGGCACCGTGCGCACGCTGAGCCCCGCCATGCGCGACCTGGCGCAGACCCGGCTGAGCCAGCTGGCCGAAAGCGTGGCGGCGGGCTTCGGCGCCGTGGCGCGGGTGGATTACGACCGCAACTACCCGGTGATGGTGAACCATCCCGACCAGACCGATTTCGCGGCGCAGGTCGCCGCCTCGGTGGCCGGAGACTGCGCGCATGCGCCACTGGTCATGGGGGGCGAAGATTTCGCCTTCATGCTCGAGGAGCGGCCGGGGGCCTACATCCTCGTGGGCAACGGCGATACCGCGCCGGTCCACCACCCCGAATACGATTTCACCGATGACGCGATCCCCGCCGGCTGCTCGTGGTGGGCCGGCATCGTGGAACAGCGACTGCCGGCGGCGTGAAGGCGGTCCTGATCCTCCAGGGCCGCCCCGAGGACGTGGCGGCCGACGAGGAATACGACGCGATCCTGCGCCGCGGCGGTTTGACCGGGGACGACACGCTGCGCGTGCGGCTGGAGCGCGACGGTCTGCCGGACGGCCTGTCGCTGGACGATGTCGGCGCGATCATCATGGGCGGCGGGCCCGCCTGCGTCTCCGATGACCCCTCGACCCGCAGCGCGCCCGAGACCCGCATCGTCGAAGGGCTGCGCGCACTGCTGGTCGATATCTGCGCGCGCGACCTGCCGTTTCTCGGCTGTTGCTACGGGATCGGGGCGCTGGCCGATTTCCTGGGCGGCCCGGTCTCGAAGGACCGCTGGGGCGAGGGCGTATCGGTGACCGAGTGCCGCGTGACCGATGCGGGCCGCGCCGATCCGCTTCTGAAAGGTGTGCCGGACCGTTTCGGCGCGCTGGTGGCCCACAAGGAGGCGGTGCAGGCCCTTCCGCCGGGCTGCGCGCATCTGGTCGAGGGGCCGGACTGCCCGTTCCAGATGATCCGCCACGGGCGCAATGTCTATGCGACGCAATTCCACCCCGAGGCCGACGCCGCCAGCTTCGCCCTGCGCATCGATGTCTATGCCGACCGCGGCTATTTCGAGCCGTCCGAGGCCGAGCGTCTGAAGGCCCTAGCCGCCGCCGGGCCGGTGGACGCGTCGCACCGGATCCTCGCCAACTTCGTCCGGCGGTATCGCGGGGCGTGAGGCGTGGGATATGAGTATTTTCAGACCAGTGATGAGGCTGGGGCGCGCTTTTCCTCAGGCGCGGCGCAGCAGGTCGCGGTAGATCGCGATCAGGGCGTCCGCCTCGGATTGCAGGGTGAAATGCGCGCGGACATGTGCGCGGGCGGCGGCGCCCAGCTGCGCCAGCCGGTCGCGGTCGGACAGGGCCGTGCGCACGGCGTCGGCGATGACCGACGCATCCCCGGGCGGCACCAGCGCGCCGGTCTGGCCGTCCACCACGAGTTCGTCGAAGGCGCCGACCGTGGTGGCGATCACCGGCACGCCGCAGGCCATGGCCTCGAGCGGGGTCAGGCCGAAGCCTTCCCACCGTTGGGGCGCGACGTAGAGGTCGAGCGCGGCGTAATGGTCGGCGATCTCGTGCACCGGAACTTCTGGCGGGAAAAGGATGCGACCGGACAGGCCAGCGGCCTCCACGCGCGCCTTCAGGTCCTGCAGGAAGGCGCGGTCCTTCTCGGTCGCGCGGCCCATGATCAGCGCGGTGGCGTCGGGATACGCGGGCAGGACCGCGATCATCGCGTCGACGAACAGGTCCGTCCCCTTTGAGCTTCGGATGCGCCCGAAGCAGCCGATCAGCAGCCCGTCCGGCAGGCCCAGCCGCTGGCGCAGCGCGGTGCGGTCCGGGGCGGGGGTGAAGGCGTCCGTGTCGATCCCGTGGCGGATGACGGTGGCGGGCCGGTCGAGATAGGCGGCGGTCTTGTCCGAAGTCGCCACCACGGCATCCATCCGCGCGATCAGCCACTTGGTCAGCCCGGTGTGTCGCCGCTGCGAGGCCGACGTGAACAGCAACGCCATCCGCTTGCGCAGCAGGTGGCGCAGGGCGAGGCCGCCGATCATCTCGACATTGCGGCGCGCATGCCAGACGCGGCGCACCCGCCGGGGCAGAAGCGGCAACCGCCAGAGCGGGATCTGCGGAACGTGGTCGGGCAGGGCGGGGGCGGTCGCGCGGATGGCGATTTGCCGGGCCTGAAGCGGCACCAGTCGCACCACCGTGGCGGTGACGCCCGAGAGCCGGCGCTTGAAATTCGGGGCCAGGACGACCGGCGGCGCGGTCTCGGGCGGGCGGGCCGCCAGCGCGCGGAGCTCGTCCGCCACCGCGTCGAGGTCCGGGGCCTGCAAATCGGCGGAACCGGCGCGGTCGCCGTCGAGGAAGGGCGCGATCGCGGCGGGCAACTGCGCCGGATCGTCGATCACGGTCGCGGCGCCCTGATCGACCAGGGCTGCGTAGATGTCGGCGGCGTTGGTGATGTGCGGCCCCGTCACCGCGTGGCAGCCAAGCTGAGCGGGCTCCACCGGGTTGTGGCCGCCCATGTCGGTGAACGAGCCGCCGACAAAGGCCGCGGGGGCGAGCGAGAACCACAGCCCGAGCTCGCCCAGCGTATCGGCCAGGTAGACCTGGCAGCGCGCGTCGGGCAGCGCGGCGGTCGAGCGTTGGGTCACCCAGAACCCCCGGTCCTGCAGCTCGGCCGCGATGGCATCCCCACGCTCGGGGTGGCGGGGGACGAGGATCAGCAGGAGGTCGGGGCGGTCGTTCAGGAGGGCGCGATGCGCCTCGGCGGCGATGACCTCTTCCCCCGGGTGGGTCGAGGCCGCGACCCAGACGGGCCGGTCCGCCAGCGCGCCCCGCATCTCGTCCAGCCGGGCGGTGTCCACGGGCAGCGGATCGGCGGCGGTCTTCAGCGTGCCGATCACGCGCAGCCGGTCGTCCCGCGCACCGAGATCCCGCAGGCCCCGCGCCGTCCGCTCGTCCTGCGCGAGGACCAGGCCGATCCGTTCCAGCATGTGGCGGGCCAGCGGACGCAGCTTCTGCCAGCGGCGCAGCGACCGGCCCGATAGGCGCGCGCCGACCAGCGCGACGGGAATGGCGCGGTCGTGCGCTTCGGTGATCTGCCGGGGCCAGAGCTCGGATTCCGTGAGCACCAGCAGGTCTGGGCGCCAGTGGTCCAGGAACCGCCGCACGGCGCGCCCGGTGTCGAGCGGCGCGAAGCGGTGGACCAGGTCGGGCGCGCGGGCGGCCACCATCCGGGCCGACGTGGCGGTGGTGCTAGTCAGGACCACGGTGGCGTCCCGCGACAGCCTCTGGGCGAGGGGGAGGATCGACATCGCCTCGCCCACCGACACGGCGTGGACCCAGATGACACGTCCCGCCGGGCGATCGCCGGACGGCATCCCCCGGCGTTCGGGCAGCCGATCCCCGGGCACGCCTTGCGATGTCAGCTTGTGGGCATCCCGGCGATAGGCGGCGGGCGCGATCCCCGCCGCCAGCACCCGGTACAGTGCGTAGAGCGCCCGGCCGGGCAGGCTCATCCGCCCGTGTGGCTCATGTGCCGGGTCATCTGCCCATCCGCGCGCTGGCGCGAATAGTCGAAATCATGGCCCTTCGGCTTCAGCGAGATCGCGGCGCGGATCGCCTGTTCCAGCACCCGGTCGTCCTCGGAGGCGCGCAGCGGGGCGCGCAGGTCGGCCATGTCTTCCTGGCCGAGGCACATGTAGAGTTCGCCCGTGCAGGTCAGCCGCACGCGGTTGCAGCTTTCGCAGAAATTATGCGTCAGCGGCGTGATGAAGCCGATGTCCTGGCCCGTCTCCTCGATCTTGGCGTAGCGTGCCGGACCGCCGGTGCGCTTGGGGATATCGGAGAGGGTATAACGCTCGGCCAGTTGCCCGCGCAGGTCCTTCAACGACCAGTACTGGCCGACGCGGTCCTCGTTGCCCAAATCGCCCATGGGCATGACCTCGATGAAGGTCAGGTCCATGCCGCGATCGGCGCACCATTCGGTCAGCGCGAACAATTCGTCCTCGTTGAAGCCCTTGAGCGCGACGGTGTTGATCTTCACCTTCAGCCCGGCGGCCAGCGCGGCGTCGATCCCCTTCAGCACCTGCGGCAGGCGGCCCCAGCGGGTCACGCGGGCGAACTTGTCCTCGTCCAGCGTGTCGAGCGACACGTTTACCCGGCGCACGCCGGCGGCATACAGGTCCTCGGCGAAGCGATGCAGCTGCGATCCGTTGGTGGTCAGCGTCAGCTCGTGCAGGTCGCCGCTGTCCAGGTGCTGGGACATGGAGCGGAAGAAGGTCATGATATCGCGGCGCACCAAGGGCTCGCCGCCGGTGATGCGCAGCTTCTTTACCCCCAGCCGGACGAAGGTCGAACACATGCGGTCGAGCTCTTCGAGCGTCAGCAATTCCTTCTTGGGCAGGAACTGCATGTTCTCGGCCATGCAATAGACGCAGCGAAAATCGCAGCGGTCGGTGACGGAGACGCGCAGGTACGAGATCGCGCGCTGGAACGGGTCGATGAGGGGTGCAGTCATGGTGGGGAAGCTAAGGGTCGCGCAGTCGGCCCGCAAGCCTCCTTTGGTCGTTGGCAAGGCGCGCCGCAGGACCTAGCTTGGAACACATGAAAGTATTCTTGATCCTGGGCGCGGTCGCCCTTTCGTTGTCGGGCTGCGCCCGCGTGTCCTCGGTTTTCCAGGGCGGTGGGTCGTCTTCACCGGCGCCCCAGGCCGAGGCGGCACCACCCCCGCCCGAGGAAATCGCCGAGATCGTAAGCGCCCCGCCACCGGACAGCGGGTCACGCACCGCCGACGATTTCGACACCGTTACGGAAGAGCAGCGGACCGCCGCCAGCGCAGCGCCCAGCGGGGGCGAGCAACGTTTGGGCGAGGTCGTCGCGTCGCTGGGCGATCCGACGCAGCCCGGTCTTTGGATCAAGACATCGCTGGTGGATGCGCAGCAGTCGGGCCGGCTGGAATACCCGGTTCGCGGCACCTCGGCCGTTGTCGAGCTGCGGCCGCTGGACGGTAACGGCGGCAGCCAGGTCTCGCTGGCGGCCATGCGCCTGCTCGAGGCGCCGCTGACCGACCTGCCGACGCTGGTCGTCTACGCCAACTGATGGACGGCGCGGGGCGCGACCGGCGCATTCTGCCGCCCGATCGCGCCGCCTTCGCCTGGGATATTCCCGACCGGCTTAACATCGCCGAGCGGTGTTGCGACAGCTGGGCCGCGCTGGCGCCCGACCGCGTGGCCTTGCGTCACGTGGGCGCGAACGGCGCGGTGACGGACTGGACCTATGCCGCCCTGAAGGACGCCTCGGACCGGCTGGCGGCGGCGCTGGCGGCACGGGGCGTGGGCCGCGGCGAGCGGGTGGCGCTGCTGCTGAGCCAGGGCCCCGAGGTCATGCTGGGGCATTTCGCGGCGATGAAGCTGGGCGCCGTCTCGCTGCCGCTGTTCACGCTGTTCGGCCCCGAGGCCCTTCGGTTCCGGCTGGCCGACAGCGGGGCGAAAGTCGCGATCACCGATGGCGCGAACCTGCCGAAGATCGCCGGCCTGAGTGACGACTTGGCCGACCTCGAACACCTGATCTGCACCGATCCGGGGCAGGGCGTGCCGGCGCTGGACGAACTGATCGCGGCGACCGATCCGATTGCCCGGTCGGTCGATACCGCCGCCGACGACCCGGCCATGATGATCTACACGTCCGGCACCACCGGGCCGCCCAAGGGTGTCCTCCACGCCCATCGCTTCCTGCTCGGGCATCTGCCCTGCATGGAGGTCAACCACGCCGACCTGCCGTTGCCGGACGACGTGGGCTGGACGCCCGCCGACTGGGCGTGGATCGGCGGCCTCATGGACCTGGCCATGCCGTCCCTTTACTACGGCGTGCGCCTGATCAGCCACCGGATGCGCAAATTCGACGCCGGGGCCGCGTGGGATCTGATCGCGCGCGAGCGCGTCACGCGCCTGTTCCTGCCGCCCGCCGCGCTTCGGGCCATGCGGACGGTGCCGGTGCCGCAGGGCGTCGCCGTGCGGTCCATCGGGTCGGGGGGCGAGGCGCTGGGCGCCGACCTGATCGACTGGGGGCGCGAGACGCTCGGCGCGGAGATCAACGAGCTTTACGGCCAGACCGAGTGCAACCTTGTGGTCGCCTCGGACGCCGCGCGGGGGGTGCAAAAGCAGGGCTACATGGGCCGCGCGGTGCCCGGTCACGACGTCGCGGTGATCGACGCGGACGGCACCCCGGTGCTGGATCAGTTGGGCGAGATCGCGGTGCGGCGGCCCGATCCCGGGATGTTCCTGCGCTACTGGAACCGGCCCGAGAAGACAGCCGAGAAGTTCGTCGGCGACTGGATGCGCACAGGCGACCTGGGGCGGATGGACCGGGACGGCTACGTCGCCTTCGTGTCGCGTGACGACGACGTGATCAATTCCAGCGGCTACCGCATCGGCCCGTCCGAGATCGAGGGCTGCCTCTGCGCGCACCCGGCCGTGGCGGCGGCGGCCGTCGTGGGCCTGCCCGACGCCCAGCGGGGCGAGGCGGTGACCGCCTTCGTGGTGCTGGGCGACGGGGTCGATCCTGCGGACATCGACGCCACGCTCATCGCCCACGTGCGCAAGGCGCTCAGCCCGCACATGGCGCCCAGGGAAGTGCATCTGCGCGACAGCCTGCCGGTCACGGCCACGGGCAAGATCATGCGCCGCGCGCTGCGCGACGAGAGCGCCTAGCGGATCACTCCACCGTCACCGATTTCGCCAGGTTGCGCGGCTGATCCACGTCGGTGCCCTTGGCGATGGCGGTGTGATAGGCCAGCAGCTGCGCGGGCACGGCATAGAGGATCGGCGCCCACAGCTCGGCCACATCGGGCATCTGCGCCGTGTGCCAGGTCGTCCGCTGCGACGACAGCCCCTGGGTGTCGCTGACCAGGACGACCTTGCCGCCGCGGGCCATGACCTCCTGCATGTTGCTGACGGTCTTGCCGAACAGCGGATCGGTGGGGGCGAATACGATGACCGGCACGCTGTCGTCCACCAGCGCGATGGGCCCGTGTTTTAGTTCACCCGACGCATAACCTTCGGCGTGGATGTAACTGATTTCCTTTAGTTTCAGCGCACCTTCCAGCGCCAGTGGATACATCGCGCCGCGCCCCAGGAAGAGGATGTCGCGCGCTTCGGACAGGTCGCGGGCGATATCGCGCAGCTCGTCCTCGATGTTCAGAGCCTGGGCGATCAGCGCGGGGATCCGGGTCAGCGTGTCGAGATGCGCGTCCATCTGCTCGGCCGTCAGCGTGCCGCGATCGCGCGCCGCCTTAAGGGCGAGGACTGCTAGGACGGCCAGCTGGCAGGTGAAGGCCTTGGTCGACGCGACCCCGATCTCGCGGCCCGCGAGGATGGGCAGCACCACGTCCGCCGCGCGCGCGATCGAAGATCCCTCGACATTCACCACCGCGACGATGGGGCATTTGCCCTTGCAATAGTTCAAGGCGGCCAGGGTATCGGCCGTCTCGCCCGACTGGCTGACGAAGACGGCCAGCGTGCCCTCGGGGATCGGCGGCTCACGGTAGCGGAATTCCGAGGCCACATCGACCTCGACCGGCAGGTTGGCCAGCCGTTCGATCCAGTATTTCGCCACGTGGCAGGCATAGTACGCCGTGCCACAGGCGACCATCACCACGCGGTTGACCTTGGCGAAATCGACGGCGTCGTTCGGCATCACAAGGTCGGAGTCGCGGATGTAGTGCTGAAGCGCCTGGTCCAGCACCGCGGGCTGCTCGGCGATTTCCTTGGCCATCCAGTGGCGGTGGCCCCCCTTTTCGACGCGGCCCGCCTCGGGCGTGATCGGCTCGCTGGGGCGCTCCACCGGTTGGTTGTGGGCGTCATAGATCTGAACCGAGCTGCGGGTCAGAACCGCCCAATCGCCTTCCTCGAGATAGGTCAGGTGATCGGTCATGGGCGCCAGCGCGATGGCGTCCGACCCCACATAGGCCTCGCCATCATCCAGGCTGATGGCCAACGGGCTGCCGCGCCGCGCCGCGATCATCAGGTCGTCGTGCCCGTCGAACAGGAAGGCAAGCGCGAACGCGCCTTCCAGCCGCTGCAGGGTCTGTGCCACGGCTTCGTCGGGGGTCGCGCCGTCCTCGAGATAGCTTTGCGCCAGCAGCGCGATGGTCTCGGTATCGGTATCCGTCTCGGCGCCGAAGTTCTGAGCCTTCAGCTCGGCCCGAAGCGTCTCGAAATTCTCGATGATCCCGTTGTGCACCACCGCCACCGGGCCCGCGCGATGCGGGTGGGCGTTGATTTCGGTCGGCGCGCCATGGGTGGCCCAGCGGGTATGGCCGATGCCGGACTTGCCGGGCAGCGGATCGCGCACCAGCGTGTCGCTGAGATTGATGAGCTTGCCCACGGCGCGGCGCCGGTCGAGATGACCGTCATCCACAGTTGCGATGCCGGCGCTGTCGTAGCCGCGGTATTCCAGCCGCTTCAGCGCCTCGACCAGAAGGGGCGAGACCTCGTGCTTGCCCAGAACGCCGACGATGCCGCACATGCTAGTTGGTCCTCTTGCTTTTCGCGGCCTTCAGCCGCGCCATCAGCTTGCGGGCGAAGCCGTCCTTGTTCAACTGACGCGCCCGGCCAAGGGCCAGCGCGCCGTCGGGCACGTCCGACGTGATGACCGAGCCCGAGCCGGTCATCGCCTCGTCGCCGACCTTGACCGGGGCGACCAGCATGGTGTTCGACCCGATGAAGGCCCGTTCCCCGATCGTGGTCTGGTGCTTGAAGACCCCGTCGTAATTGCAGGTGATGGTGCCCGCCCCGATATTCGCGGCCGCGCCCACCCGGGCGTCGCCGATATAGCTGAGGTGGTTGACCTTGGCGCCTTCGCCCAGCTCGGCCGACTTGATCTCGACGAAATTGCCGACCTTCGCGCCATTGCCCAGCTCGGCGCCGGGGCGCAGGCGGGCGTAGGGGCCGACCACCGCGTCGGCGCCCACGTGGCAGCCTTCCAGGTGGCTGAAGGCGCGGATGGTCGCGCCCGACTCGACCGTTACGCCGGGGCCGAAGACCACGTGCGGCTCGACCACCGCATCGCGGCCCAGCTCGGTATCGTGGGCGAAGTAGACGGTGTCCGGCGCGGTCAGCGTGACGCCGTTCTTCAGCGCCGCGTCGCGCTTGCGGGACTGGAACAGCGCCTCGGCCCGGGCAAGCTCGGCGCGGGTGTTGATGCCCATCGTCTCGGCCTCGGGGCAGGTCACGGCGGTGGCGTGCAGACCACGCGCGCGGGCGATGGCGACGATGTCGGTCAGGTAGTATTCGCCGCTGGCGTTGTCGTTGCCCACCGCGTCGATCAGGTCGAACAGCACGGCCGCATCGGCGCAGATGACGCCCGAATTGCACAGCGTGATGGCCCGCTCGTCCTCGGACGCGTCCTTGAACTCGACGATGGCCTCCAGCCGGTCGCCCGCCATCTTCAGCCGGCCATAGCGGCCGGGGTCGGCGGCCTCGAAGCCCAGCACCACGACGGCGGCGCCGTCGCGGCGGGCCTCGGCCATCCGGGTCAGCGTTTCGGGACGGATGAAGGGCGTGTCGCCGTAAAGCACGAAGACATCGCCCTCGGCGCCCTCCAGCGCCGCGCGCGCCTGCGCCACGGCATGACCGGTGCCCAGTTGTTCGGATTGCAGAACCACCTGGAGGTCGGGATCGGTTTCGGCGGCGGCCTTGCGCACCGCGTCCGCGCCGTGTCCCGCGACCAGCACCCGGCGTCCCGGCTCGAGCGTGACGGCCGAGGCCAGTGCATGGGCGAAGAGCGGCGCGTGGCCGATCTGGTGCAGGACCTTCGGCAGGTCCGATTGCATCCGCGTGCCCGCGCCCGCGGCCAGAACGACAAGATGAGACGGCATCGGCACCCTTTCCCGTGGATCTTGCGGTTGTGTGCCGCAGGCCGCGCCGGGGTGCAATCCCGCTTGCCATCACAACCCGTTTCGCCGAGTTACCTTGGCATGAGCGCATCGCGACAGACCGTGATCTTCGACCTCGACGGCACGCTGGTCGACACCGGCGCCGACCTGATCGCCGCCGCGAACGCGTCGTTCCGCGACATGGGGCTGGGCGACCTGCTGGACCCGGAGGCCGACAAGGCCACCGCCTTCCGCGGTGCGCGCGCCATGCTGCGGCTGGGCCTGGGGCGGACCGGTGCGGTGGACGAGACGGTGGTCGATCGCGAGTACCCGGGCCTTCTGGCCCATTACGACCGGGCGGTGTGCGTGCATTCCCGCCTCTATCCCGGCGCGGTCGAGGCCGCCGAGGCCCTGCGCGGGCGCGGCGTCGCGCTGGGCATCGCCACCAACAAGCCTTTCGGGCTGGCCGACAAGCTGCTGCGCGCGCTGGGTGTGCGCGACCATTTCGGCCCGCTGGTGGGCGCCGACAGCCTGCCGGTGCGCAAGCCGGATCCCGCGCATTTGTGGGAGGCGGTGGACCTGGCCGGCGGCGCGCGAGAACGCACGCTTTTGGTGGGCGATACCGAGACCGACCGCACCACGTCGCGCAACGCGGGCGTGCCGTCGGTGCTGGTCACCTTCGGCCCCGAGGGCCGCGACATCGCGCGCCTTGCGCCCGAGGCGCTGCTGGATCATTTCGACGACCTGCCCGACCTCGTGGACCGCCTTCTGGGCTGAGCGGCCAAATTTTCGGATCGAAAATTTGCGCCCGGCGGCGCCGGCGATACTGTGGCGGAAACCAAAGGGAGGAGCGGGCATGTTCACGGGCTCGATGACGTTCGATCTGGGCGAGGACATCAACGCCATGCGCGACATGGTGCACGCCTGGGCGCAGGAGCGGGTGAAACCCATGGCGGCCGAGATCGACCGCTCGAACAGCTTCCCGCCCGAGCTCTGGCCCGAGATGGGCGAGCTGGGCCTGCTGGGCATCACCGTGCCCGAGGCCGAGGGCGGCGCGGGGATGGGATACCTGGCCCACGTGATCGCGGTGGAGGAAATCGCGCGCGCCAGCGCCTCGGTCAGCCTGAGCTATGGCGCGCATTCAAACCTCTGCGTGAACCAGATCGCGCTCAACGGCACGGCCGAGCAGAAGGCACGCTATCTTCCCGCGCTGATCTCGGGGCAGAATGTCGGTGCGTTGGCCATGTCCGAGGCGGGGGCGGGGTCGGACGTGGTGTCGATGTCGCTGAAGGCCGAGAAGCGCAACGATCACTACCGCCTGTCGGGCACGAAGTACTGGATCACCAACGGCCCCGACGCCGACACGCTGGTGGTCTATGCCAAGACCGACCCCGCGGCGAAATCGCGCGGGATCACGGCCTTCCTGATCGAAAAGACCATGACCGGCTTCACCACCTCGTCGCATTTCGACAAGCTTGGGATGCGCGGCTCGAACACCGCCGAGCTGATCTTCGACTCGGTCGAAGTGCCGTTCGAGAACGTCCTGGGCGAAGAGGGCGGCGGCGTGGCCGTCCTGATGTCGGGGCTGGACTACGAACGGGTCGTGCTGTCGGGGATCGGCACCGGCATCATGGCCGCCTGCCTGGACGAGGTGATGCCCTACATGGCCGAGCGCAAGCAATTCGGTCAGCGGATCGGGGATTTCCAGCTGATGCAGGGCAAGATCGCGGACATGTATACCGCCATGAACAGCGCGCGGGCCTATGTCTACGAGGTGGCGCGCGCCTGCGACGCGGGCCGCGTCACCCGGCAGGACGCGGCGGCCTGCGTTCTTTATGCCAGCGAGGAGGCGATGAAGGTCGCCCACCAGGCGGTGCAGGCGCTGGGCGGCGCGGGGTTCCTCGCCGACGCCCCCGTGGCCCGCATCTTCCGCGACGCCAAGCTCATGGAGATCGGCGCCGGGACCTCCGAGATCCGGCGCATGCTGGTGGGCCGCGAACTCATGGCCCGGATGGGATGAGGCGCGGACCGGTGGTCGTGGTGCTGGTCGCGCTGGCCGCCACGGCGCTGGGCCTCGGGCTGGTGCTGGGACTGCGCGCTGTCCGGCTGGACGAGGGCGCGGTGATCGCCCTCCACGCCGAGCGCTGGGCGGAAGAGACCGGGGGGAGGGCCGAGCAATGCGTCGCCGTGCCGGGCCAGGGCCGGGTCTGGCTGCGCATCACCTGCGACGGCCCCGAGCGGCGGGTGATCGGCGTGTCGCGCCTGGGCTTCGAGATCGACCTGCCCGAGGCGGGGATCTGAGCCGGGCGGTTGGCCTGCCTGAGTATTTGAAGACCAGTGATGGTGACTGAACCGCGCCCCGCTTCGCACGCGTTTTGGCGCGGAGGGCGCGCCGCGGTATTTGCGGATCGGTGACGTGGCCGGAGCGTGCTGACCGTTTGCAGGGCCGGGGCGGGCGGGCCCGGCATCGGAGTGGCCCGCGGGGCCTTGCCGCTGTCGGCGCCCCCGCCTAACCTGCGGCTCGCCGGGCTTTGGGAGGAATTCGGTTGCAGATCAGATCGAAGATCCTGACCGGATCGGCCGCGTTTCGCGAGAACGAAGCGCACCACCTGGGCTTGCTCGAGCAGGTGCGCGCGGCTGCCGACACGGCCATGGCGGGCGGCGGCGAACGGGCGCGCGCGCGCCACGTGGCGCGGGGCAAGATGGCGCCGCGCGACCGGGTCGCGGGGGTGCTGGACCCCGGGTCGCCGTTCCTCGAGGTCGGCCTGACCGCGGCCCACGGCATGTATGACGGCGCGGCCCCGGCGGCAGGCGCCATCGCCGGGGTGGGACGGGTCGCCGGGCGGCAATGCATGGTGCTGGCCAACGACGCCACCGTGAAGGGCGGGACCTACACCCCCATGACGGTGAAGAAGCACCTGCGCGCCCAGGAAATCGCCGAGCAGAACGCGCTGCCCTGCATCTACCTCGTGGATTCGGGCGGAGCGAACCTGACCTTGCAGGACGACGTGTTCCCGGACCGGGATCATTTCGGGCGCATCTTCTACAACCAGGCGCGGATGAGCGCGGCGGGCATCGCCCAGATTGCAGTGGTCATGGGATCCTGCACCGCCGGGGGCGCCTACGTGCCGGCCATGTCGGACGTGACCATCATCGTGCGCGACCAGGGCACCATTTTCCTGGCCGGCCCGCCGCTGGTGAAGATGGCCACCGGCGAGGTCGTGGATGCCGAAGCCCTGGGCGGCGGCGACGTGCACACGCGGCTGTCGGGCGTGGCCGACGCGCTGGCCGAGGACGATGCACACGCGCTGGCGCTGGCACGGCAGGCGGTGGCGAGCCTCGGGGCCGCGCCGCAGGTCACGGTGGCGCGGCAAACGCCGGAGGCCCCGGCCCACGATCCCGCCGAGCTGCTGGGGGTCGTGCCGAAGGCGCTGACCACACCCTATGACGTGCACGAGGTCATCGCGCGGCTGGTGGACGGCTCGCGCTTCGACCCGTTCAAGGCGCGGTTCGGCGACACGCTGGTCTGCGGTTTTGCCCATGTGGACGGCTGGCCGGTGGGCATCGTCGCCAATAACGGCGTGCTGTTCTCAGAGGCCGCGCAGAAGGGCGCACATTTCGTCGAACTGTGTTCGCAACGGCGCGTTCCCCTGGTTTTCCTGCAGAACATCACCGGATTCATGGTCGGCCAACGCTACGAGAACGAGGGCATCGCCCGGCACGGCGCGAAGCTGGTGACCGCCGTGAGCACCACGTCGGTTCCGAAGATCACCATGCTGATCGGCGGCAGCTTCGGGGCGGGCAATTACGGTATGGCCGGCCGGGCCTATTCGCCGCGGTTCCTGTGGACGTGGCCGAACAGCCGGATCTCGACCATGGGCGGACCGCAGGCCGCGGGCGTGCTGGCGACCGTGACGCGCGCCCAGAAGGAGGCGCGCGGCGAGAGCTGGTCGGCCGAGGACGAGGCCGCGTTCAAGGCGCCCATCGAGGACCAGTTCGAGCGGCAGTCGCATCCGCTTTATGCCAGTGCCAGGCTCTGGGACGATGGCGTGATCGATCCGCGCCGCGCGCGCGACGTGCTGTCGCTGAGCCTTGCGGCCGCGTGCAACGCGCCGATCCCCGAGACGCGCTTCGGCGTGTTCCGGATGTGAGGATGGATTGCGGGCGGAAGGACATCGCGGCGATGCCGCGCTGCTTCCGGGCGGTGCGCCGTGAGTATTTGAAGACCAGTGATGCCGCGGGCGTGCGGGACGGATCGGATGTTCGGCGCAGGGCCCGCGGGGTGTGGGTATGATCCGGTCCCGGCTGTCGGATCTGTTCGGGCTTGACGCACCGGTGGTCCTGGCGCCCATGGCGGGCGTGTCCGGCGGCGCGCTGGCCGCGGCGGTCAGCCGGGCGGGGGGCCTTGGGCTTGTCGGCGGGGGCTACGGTGACCCGGATGCCGTCGCGCGCGAAATGGCGCTGGCCGATGCGCCGGTGGGCGTGGGGTTCATCACCTGGTCGCTGACGCCCGAAGCGCTGGACAGGGCCCTGGACCTGCGGCCGCGCGCGCTGCTGCTGTCCTTCGGCGACCCGATGCCGTTCGCGGACGCGATCCACGCGATGGACGTCCCGCTGATCTGCCAGGTGCAAGGCGTGGCCCATGCTCGCCGGGCCATCGCGGCGGGGGCAATGGTGCTCGTCGCGCAGGGCGGCGAGGCGGGTGGTCACGGCGCGGCGCGCGGGACCATGGCGCTGGTGCCCGAGATCGCCGACCTGCTGGCCGCCGAGGCGCCGAATGTCGTGCTCGTGGCCGCGGGCGGCATCGCGGACGGGCGCGGGATGGCCGCCGCGCTGATGCTGGGGGCCGATGGCGTGATGCTGGGCAGCCGGTTCTGGGCGGCGTCCGAGGCTCTGGTGGCCCCCGGCCTGGTGGACGCCGCGCTGGCGGCCGATGGCGACCGCACCGTGAAGGGGGACCTGCCCGATGCCGCGCGGGGGCTGACCTGGCCGGGCGCCTACGCCATCCGCACGTTGCGCACGGCGTTCACCGACCGCTGGGCCGGTCTTGGCGCCGCGCTGCGCGACGACGCGGATGCCCGCGCGGGCTGGGTCCGGGCCATGCAATCCGGCGACGCCGAAGCCGCCAGCCCCGTGGTGGGCGAGGCCGTGGGCCTGATCGGCGACCGTTTGCCCGCAGCCGACATACTGGCCCGCGTCGTGGCCGAGGCCGAAGATTTGCTGCGGGACGCCCCGCGAAGGAGTGAGACGTGTTCCGCACCATCCTGATCGCCAATCGCGGCGAGATCGCCTGCCGCGTCATCGACACCTGCCGCCGGCTGGGCATCGCGACCGTTGCCGTCTATTCCGACGCCGACGCGGCCGCGCGCCACGTCTGCATGGCCGACCGCGCGGTCCATATCGGCGGCGCGGCGCCGGCCGAAAGCTACCTGCGCGGCGACGCCATCATCGCGGCAGCGCGGGCCACGGGGGCCGAGGCGATCCATCCCGGCTACGGCTTCCTGAGCGAGAACCCGGATTTCGTCGACGCGGTCGAGGCCGCCGGGCTGGTCTTCATCGGCCCGTCGGCGGAGGCGATCCGCAAGATGGGCCTGAAGGACGCCGCCAAGGCGTTGATGGTCGAGGCGGGCGTGCCGGTGGTGCCGGGATACCATGGATCCAACCAGGACGCCGACACCCTGGCCGGGGCAGCGGACGAGATCGGGTACCCCGTGCTGATCAAGGCCGTGGCGGGCGGCGGCGGCAAGGGCATGCGCCGCGTGGACCGGGCGGCGGACTTCGCCGCCGCGCTGGACAGCGCCCGGTCCGAGGCGCGGGGCGCTTTCGGCAACGACGCCGTGCTGGTCGAGAAGTTCGTGTCCCGCCCGCGCCATATCGAGGTGCAGGTCTTCGGCGACGGCACCCACGCGCTGCACCTGTTCGAGCGGGACTGCTCGCTTCAGCGGCGCCACCAGAAGGTGGTGGAAGAGGCGCCCGCGCCGGGCATGTCCGAAAGCGTGCGCGCCGCCATGGGTGCGGCGGCCGTCCGCGCCGCCGAGGCCATCGGCTATGCAGGCGCCGGGACCGTCGAGTTCATCGTCGATGGCGGCACGTTGGACGAGGACAGCTTCTATTTCATGGAGATGAACACCCGCCTTCAGGTCGAGCACCCGGTGACCGAGGCGATCACCGGCCACGACTTGGTGGAATGGCAGCTGCGCGTCGCGGCGGGCGAGGGGCTGCCGGTGGCGCAGGATGCCCTCGCGATCCGGGGCCACGCGGTCGAGGTGCGGCTCTATGCCGAGGATGTCGCCGCGGGCTTCCTGCCCGCGACCGGGACACTGGCCGCCCTGCGCTTCCCCGAGGGCCTGAGGGTCGAGACCGGCGTGCGCGAGGGGGACCCGATCAGCCCCCATTACGACCCGATGATCGCCAAGCTGATCGCCCATGGCGACACCCGCGACGCCGCGCTTGGTGGCATGGCCCGGGGGCTGGAACGCCTGGTGGTGGGCGGCACCGTGACCAACAAGGCCTTCCTCCAGGCGCTGGTGGACCACGATGGCTTCCGCGCGGGGCAGGTCGACACCGGGCTGATCGACCGCGACCTTTCGGCGTTGACGAGAACGCCCGCGCCCGGCGGCGCCGAGATCGCGATGGCCGCCCTGGCCGCGCTGGGGCTGGAGATACCGGGCGATCGGCTGCAGGGCTTTGCGCTGTGGCAGGGGGTCGGCCAACCGGTCGTGCTGGCCCACGGCGAAGACCGCGTGATGCTGACGGTGCTTTGCGAGGGCGGGCAGTCGCGCGTGGTCTCCGGGGGGCCGGACGGCCCGGTGCGTCTGCTGTGGCAAGGGGACGCGTGGTGGGTCGACGGGCGGCGCATGCCCGCCCCGCTGCGGTCGGGCGCGCTGGTCGTGGTGCCGTCGGGCCCCGGCCACGCCTTCCGCGTGATCGACCCGCTGGACCGCGACGCGGCGGCGGGGCCGGGGGCCGACGTCGTCCAGGCCCCCATGCCGGGCCTCTTGCGTGCCGTTCACGTGGCCGAGGGCGCCGAGGTGGCCGTGGGCGATGCGCTGGCCGTGCTCGAGGCGATGAAGATGGAGCACGTCCTGAGGGCCGAACGCGCGGGGAAAATTGCCGAAATTCTGGTCGAACAGGGCAGCCAGGTGGCAGCCGGCGACGCGCTGATCCGGCTCGCCGAGATATGAGCCGCTGTGCGGTGGCATCCCGCGCGGGGCGCTGGTAGCGTCCGCGCGAGTGCCGCGACGGAGCCCGAGATGATCACCCTGCACCATTGCCACCAGACCCGGTCCATGCGGATCCTGTGGCTGCTGCACGAGCTGGATGTCGAGTTCCAGCTGCGCGTGCGGCCTTTCGACCAGTCCCTGCGCGACCCCGAATACCTGTCACTGAACCCCGCCGGCCGCGTGCCCGCTCTGGAACTGGACGGCGACGTGATCTGGGAAAGCGGCGCGATCACCGAGGTCCTGTGCGAACGCTTCCCCGAACACGGGCTGGGCCGTCCACCGGGCGATATCGACCGGCCGGAATTCCTGACCTGGGTGCATTTCGCCGAAACCATCAGCCAGCATGCCGCGGCGCTGACCCAGCAGCACGTGATCCTCTACGAGGACTCCATGCGCTCGCCCACGGTGATGAAGATCGAGGCCGCGCGGCTGAAGAAATGCTACGCCGCGATCGAGGGGCGCCTGTCGACCCCGGTCGAAAATCGGGACTACCTGCTGACCAGCGGGTTTTCGGCCGCCGACATCTCGGTGGGGCAGGCGGTCTACATGGCGCGTCACTTTGCCCCGCTCGACGGCTTCCCCGAGGTCAAGCGCTGGTACGACCAGATCACCGAGCGTGAAACCTTCCAGAGCGCCTTGCCGCCGGAGGGGGCCGAGCTGCTGTTCGAGCGTGACTTCTACCCCCCCTGGGAGTGATCCTTGCCCCGGGCGCGCGCCCCGTGCCACGTTGACGCCCGGCCGCCCGGAGGCTAGGCAAAAGACAACCGCGCCGGGTCCGGCGCCGCAACCCAGAAGGTGTCCGATCCCATGGATGTCGTCCTGTCCCGCGAATACCTGCCCATCATGATCCTGCTGGGCCTGGCTGTCGCCCTTGGCCTTATCCTGATCCTGGCGGCCGCCATCCTGGCCGTGCGCAACCCCGATGCCGAGAAGGTCAGCGCCTACGAATGCGGCTTCAACGCCTTCGACGACGCGCGGATGAAGTTCGACGTGCGGTTCTACCTCGTGTCGATCCTGTTCATCATCTTCGACCTCGAGATCGCCTTCCTGTTCCCGTGGGCGGTCAGCTTCAACGTCATGACCGACGCGGCCTTCTGGTCGATGATGGTCTTCCTGGGCGTGCTGACCGTGGGCTTTGCCTACGAATGGAAGAAGGGCGCGCTCGAGTGGGAGTGATCCTGCCGTAGCGGATCGGTCGAGACGCCGTCCTCCTGGGCGGCGTTTTCGTTTCAGGACAGCCCCAGATAGGCCGACACGGCCGCGTTCCACGGCGGGATCACTCCGGCGGCCCCCGCCAGGCCCGACAGCACGAAGATGACCGCGAAGGCTGCAAGCGTGGCGCGGTGCAGCCGGCCCCGCGTGGCGAGGTCGTAAATCGCGGGCAGCGCAAGGACCAGCCCCAGGTGCAGCCCCGCCGCCATGCCGTTGGGCAGCCCGAGCGTCTGGGTCACCCGGCTGATCGGCGGCGAGAGGATGGCCAGCGCGGCCAGCAGCATCATCCGGCGGTGGATGTCGATGCGGTGCCGGATGGCGGCCACCACCCCGGCCGCCCAGAAGATCGCGAGGCCGGACAGGTGGACGAGGTTCGCCAGGAACACCTCGATCATGTCGGCCTCGCCCGAGAACTCGCGGCTGACGATGAACCCGGTCCAGACCGCGACCCCGACGAGCAGCGCGCTGAAGACGCCGAAGGTCTTGTGCCAGCCCATGCGCCCGCGCGCCTGCAATTCGGCCTGCAGGGTGAACAGGCCCAGCCAGCCCAGCATGACCGCGCCGTGCAGCGTGACCAGCGGCGTGTATCGTTCGATCCGATCGGGCACGACGACCAGTTTCTGTGCGAAGGCGAACACGCTGAAGGCCAGCAAAATCCATCCAATGCCGCGAAAAAGCGCGGCTTCGCGCCGGGCGATGGGGGCCAGCAGCGGCGAAAGGGTGTCGGTCAGGCTGTTCATGCGCGGCATCTGGCCCCTTTGCCTTGCCTGGCAAGGCGGCGTGGCGACGCGGGTCCGGCGGGATTGACGCAGCGGGGGCGCGTTGACGCTATGGTCCTTTGCGACTACCTAGATTTGCAAGGACAGGGCAGTCACCGACGCCCGCAAAAGATCAGCAACCGGAGATGTCATATGGGTGTTGCCACCCCCGCCAATCCTTACGGAGCCAATACAGCCGGGGCCGACCGCGAGGTTGCGACCCAGACGCTGAACCGGGAACTGCAGGACAAGGGCTTTCTCGTCACCACGTCCGAGGACATCATCAACTGGGCGCGCACCGGCTCGCTTCACTGGATGACCTTCGGGCTGGCCTGTTGCGCGGTCGAGATGATGCACACCTCGATGCCGCGCTATGACGCCGAACGCTTCGGGGTCGCGCCACGCGCCTCTCCGCGCCAGTCGGACGTGATGATCGTGGCGGGCACGCTGACCAACAAGATGGCGCCCGCGCTGCGCAAGGTCTACGACCAGATGCCCGAGCCGCGCTACGTGATCTCGATGGGGTCCTGTGCGAACGGCGGCGGTTACTACCACTACAGCTATTCGGTGGTGCGCGGCTGCGACCGCGTCATTCCGGTCGACATCTACGTGCCCGGCTGCCCGCCGACGGCCGAGGCGCTGCTGTACGGAATCCTGCAATTGCAGCGCAAGATTCGCCGCACCGGCACGATCAGCCGCTAAGGGGGGGCAACATGGCCGAGAACCTGGAAAACCTGGGCGAGCACATCAAGTCCAAGCGCCCCGATTGCGTGCTGGATTACGAGATCGCGCTGGGCGAGCTGACGGTGCATGTGGCGCTGTCGAGCCTTGTCAGCATGGTCGAGTTCCTGAAGACCGACCGGACCTGCCAGTTCTCCACGCTGGTCGACCTGACCGCCGTGGACTACCCGTCGCGCGAGGCGCGGTTCGACCTCGTCTACCACTTCCTGTCGATGTACCAGAACCATCGCATCCGCCTGAAGGCCGAGGTGCGCGAGGACGAGATCGCCCCGTCGATCATCAACGTGCATCCCTCGGCCAACTGGTTCGAGCGCGAGGTCTTCGACATGTTCGGCGTGCTCTTCGCGGGCCACCCCGACCTGCGCCGCCTGCTGACCGACTACGGCTTCCGCGGGCACCCGCTGCGCAAGGATTTCCCCACCACCGGCTATACCGAGGTGCGGTACGACGAGGTGACCAAGCGCGTGGTCTACGAGCCCGTGAGCCTCGTCCAGGAATACCGCCAGTTCGATTTCATGAGCCCGTGGGAGGGCGCCAATTACGTTCTGCCCGGCGACGACAAGGCCGAGGCACAGGGCTGACGCGGTGCGCGCGTCGCCTTTGACACATGCTGCGCCCGAGGCCCGATAGGGCCCGCGCACCCGCTGGAGGTCGAGGACCATGAAAGACCAGAAATTCGAAGATGCCCTGACGGGCGAGCAGAAGATCCGCAACTTCAACATCAACTTCGGCCCGCAACACCCTGCGGCGCATGGTGTTTTGCGGCTGGTGCTCGAGCTGGACGGCGAGATCGTCGAGCGGTGCGACCCGCATATCGGCCTGCTGCACCGCGGGACCGAGAAGCTGATGGAAAGCCGCACGTATCTTCAGAACCTGCCCTATCTGGACCGGCTGGACTACGTGTCGCCCATGAACCAGGAGCACGCCTGGTGCCTGGCGATCGAGAAGCTGACCGGCACCGAGGTGCCGCGCCGCGCGTCGCTGATCCGCGTGCTTTACTCGGAGATCGGCCGCATCCTGTCGCACCTGCTGAACGTCACGACGCAGGCCATGGACGTGGGCGCGTTGACCCCGCCGCTCTGGGGCTTCGAAGAACGTGAGAAGCTCATGGTCTTCTACGAACGCGCCTGCGGGGCCCGGCTGCACGCCGCGTATTTCCGTCCCGGCGGTGTCCACCAGGACCTGCCGCCCGAGCTGATCGACGATATCGAGGCGTGGTGCGACCCGTTCCTGAAGGTCATGGACGATATCGACGAGCTGCTGACCGAGAACCGCATCTTCAAGCAGCGCAACGCCGATATCGGCATCGTCAACGAACAGGAAATCCAGGACTGGGGCTTCTCGGGCGTCATGGTGCGCGGGTCGGGACTGGCCTGGGACCTGCGGCGCGCCCAGCCCTACGAGTGCTACGACGAGTTCGACTTCCAGATCCCCGTGGGCAAGAACGGCGACTGCTACGACCGGTACCTCGTCCGCATGGCCGAGATGCGCGAAAGCGTGAAGATCATCCGCCAGGCCTGCGAGAAGCTTCGCGCCGAGGACGGGCAGGGCCCGATCATGCATCGTGGCAAGCTCAGCCCGCCGACGCGCGGCGACATGAAAACCTCGATGGAAGCGCTGATCCACCACTTCAAGTTGTATACCGAGGGCTTCCACGTGCCCGCCGGGCAGGCCTATGCCGCGGTCGAGGCGCCCAAGGGCGAATTCGGCGTCTACATGGTGGCCGACGGCACGAACCGGCCCTACCGCGCCAAGCTGCGCGCGCCCGGGTACCTGCACCTGCAGGCCATGGACCATATCTCGAAAGGGCACCAGCTGGCCGATGTCTCGGCGATCATCGGGACGCTGGACGTGGTCTTCGGCGAAATCGACCGTTGATGCGCGGGCTTTGCATCGCGGCCTTGGCCTGCGGCCTGCCCATGGCGGCCGCGGCCGAGCAGACCGAAGAGGCGCTGTTCGCGGTCCTGGCCGAACGTGGATGTTCGGTCGGCCCGCAAGAGGTGGCAGACACGTTCGGTCCCGAAGGCTTCACGCCGGAATTCGTTCGCGAGACGCTGACCGGCCTGCTTCTGGACGGCACCGCGACCGAGGATGCCATGGGCCGTCTGAGCGTGCCTCCGTCGCTGTGTCCGCCCGAAGGAACTGCGATGACGCCCAAGGATCAGCTGGTCGCCGAATTCGCACGCAACGACTGCACGTTGGACGCACGCCAGGTCCCCGACATCACGGCGAAAACCGGTCTGGCCGAGGCGCAGTTGCAAGCCATCATCCAACCGTTATACGACAGCGGCGCCGTTTCAGTGGTCGGCCGCCGGGCGATCCTGACGGATCGGCTGTGCCGCGCCGCCGCCATCAACTGAGCTGACAGGACACCGTAATGCTTCGCCGCCTTCACCCCGACCAGCCCGAAAGCTTTGCCTTCACGCCCGCCAACCAGGAATGGGCCGAGGCGCAGATCACCAAGTATCCCGATGGCCGCCAGGCCAGCGCGGTGATTCCGCTTCTGTGGCGCGCGCAGGAGCAGGAGGGCTGGCTGACCCGCCCGGCGATGGAAGAGGTCGCCCGGATGCTCGACATGGCCTATATCCGCGTGCTCGAGGTGGCGACCTTCTACTTCATGTTCCAGCTGCAACCCGTTGGTTCCGTTGCGCATATCCAGGTCTGCGGCACCACGTCCTGCATGATCTGCGGGGCCGAGGACCTGATCGCGGTCTGCAAGGACAAGATCGCGAAGAAGCCCCATCAGCTGAGCGCGGACGGCAAGTTTTCGTGGGAAGAGGTCGAATGCCTCGGGGCCTGTTCGAACGCGCCCATGGCCCAGATCGGCAAGGACTACTACGAGGACCTGACGGCGGAAAGCTTCGCGACGCTCATCGACCGGATGGCCGCGGGCGAGGTTCCGACCCCCGGGCCGCAATCCGGCCGCCGCGCGTCGGAACCCGCCTCGGGGCTGACCAGCCTGGGCGGTGAGCCCGACCACGACAGCAATGCCAGCGTCGCGCTCGCGACCGAGATCGGCGACACGCTGAAACGGATCGACGGGACCGAGGTGCCGCTGCGCGCCCCCTGGCGCGACCTGAAACAGCCGGGCGCGGCGACCCCGCCCAAGGTGCGCGACGACATGCTGGGCCCCAAGGGCGGGATCGACGAGCCCACGCCGGGCAAGCAGCCCGCCGCCGACACGCCGGTCAGCGACGAGGGCATGACCAAGCAGGAAACCGACGAGAAGAATCTCGGCCGCCCCGATGAGGGCAGCGTCGCCGACGCGCCCGAGCGGGCCGGGAAGGACGGCATGAAGCCCGCCGGATCGGCTGCGGGCGAGCCGGGCGAGGGGCGCGAGCGGATGGGCGAGGGCACGGGCCCGCTGTCGGCAGATAGTGGCGCCGACAACGCCGCTGCCGAGAACGTGGCCGAGGGCGACGAGCAGCGTCCCGCCGGCATGGATGCCCCGCGCGACGGTGGCGCGGACGACCTGAAGCGGATCAAGGGCGTCGGACCCAGGCTGGAAGAGCTTCTGCACGAGATGGGATTCCACCATTTCGACCAGGTCGCGGCCTGGACGCCGGCCGAAATCGCCTGGGTCGATCGCAACCTCGACGGCTTCAAGGGCCGCGTGATCCGCGATGACTGGGTGGGCCAGGCACGCATTCTCGCGGCAGGTGGGGCGACAGACGACTGATTTCGCGCTAGATACTGATCCCAGGGTCGAAAAGCGGCCACGCAAAGAGGGATGGAGTGAAGATGAGCAAGCAATCACAGGGATCCATGCTGCTGGTTGGGGCAATCTCCGGCGGTATCGGATTCGTCGCAGCCGTTGCACTTGTGGTGGTGGGGGGCTTCACGCTGTCCCCGGCGATTTTCATGGCGATCGTGATCGCGGGGGCCGCGGCGGTTTTCCTGTTCTCGGGCTTCCACGGCAAGGACGCTTCACCGGTCGAGGCGGCTCCGAAGACTGCCGCGTTGACGCCGTCACCCGACGGCAAGCTGGGCGACGTGACCCGCCCGGCCGGAACCGCTGGGGTCGAGCCCGGCAGCGCGGGCCACAAGGTCAAGTCCGGCACGCTTCTGAAGGGGGAAGAGGAGCTGGCCGCGCGCAAGGGCGATTGGCGCTACGAAAAGGCCGGGGCGCCGGCGGGCGCGGCCGAGAACGTCTCGAATGCCCACGGCGTCGACCAGTCGGGCACGCCCTTCAACGATGGGGACACCAAGACCGATACCGACAGCTCGCCCGGGACCGAGCCCACGCGCCTCGACGCGCCGCGTGGCGACGGCCCCGACGACCTGAAGAAGATCAAGGGTGTCGGACCCAAGCTCGAGGCGATGCTGCACGACATGGGCATCTATCATTTCGACCAGATCGCGAACTGGTCGGACCCCGAGCTGGCCTGGGTCGATGATAACCTCGAAGGCTTCAAGGGCCGCGCCAGCCGCGACGAATGGGTGAGCCAGGCAAGGATCCTTGCCGCGGGCGGCGAGACCGAGTTCTCGAAGAAGTCCGAGAACGGGTCGGCATGACGGGTCGGGCGGCAGATGGTCCCATCGCGGCCGCCCGGTATTCGTGCCATGTCTGACGGCAAGCGGCCGAAGGACCTGGCCCTGGGGCGCAGGGCGCGCAACGTGGGCGTCGTCATGGCGGTGACCATGGTGCTGTGGATGGGCGCACAGTTCATCGGCGGCCAGCTGGGATTGCCCGCGCGCTTCGTCTTCCTGTTCGACCTGGCGGCGCTTGCGGCTTTCATCTGGGCGCTGGTGGTCACATACCAGATCTGGCGCCGCAGCCAGGAACACGACGGGTAGCCCGCACCGCGCACCCGGCACCGAATTGCAACGACGGGTGGCCCGGACCGGGCCGCCGAGGATCGAGGATCGAGAGACCATGCTGGACGACAAGGACCGCATCTTCACCAACATCTACGGCCGCAAGGACCGTAGCCTGGCGGGCGCGAAGTCGCGCGGGCACTGGGACGGGACGGCCGACCTGATCAAGAAGGGCCGCGACTGGATCGTGCAGGAGATGAAGGACAGCGGCCTGCGCGGTCGCGGCGGCGCGGGCTTCCCCACCGGGCTGAAGTGGTCATTCATGCCCAAGGAGTCCGACGGGCGCCCGTCCTACTTGGTCGTCAACGCCGACGAATCCGAGCCGGGCACCTGCAAGGACCGCGAGATCATGCGCCACGATCCGCATACCCTGATCGAGGGATGCCTGATCGCCAGCTTCGCGATGAACGCGCATGCCTGCTACATCTACATCCGGGGCGAATACATCCGAGAGAAAGAGGCGCTGCAAAACGCCATCGACGCGGCCTACGACGACGGGCTGCTGGGCAAGAACGCCGCCGGGTCGGGCTGGGATTTCGACCTGTATCTCGTCCACGGCGCGGGCGCCTATATCTGCGGCGAGGAGACGGCCCTCCTGGAAAGCCTCGAGGGCAAGAAGGGCATGCCCCGCATGAAGCCGCCGTTCCCCGCGGGAGCGGGCCTTTACGGCTGCCCGACCACGGTGAACAACGTGGAATCCATCGCGGTCGTGCCCACCATCCTGCGCCGCGGGGCGTCGTGGTTCAGCTCGTTCGGGCGCGACAACAACAAGGGCACGAAGCTGTTCGCCATTTCGGGCCACGTCAATAACCCGTGCGTGGTCGAAGAGGCCATGTCGATCACCTTCGAAGAGCTGATCGAGAAGCACTGCGGCGGTATCCGCGGCGGTTGGGACAACCTTAAGGCTGTCGTGCCGGGTGGGTCCTCGGTGCCGTGCCTGCCCGCCAAGATCATGCGGGAAGAGGCGATCATGGATTTCGACTGGCTGCGCGAGCAGCGGTCGGGCCTCGGTACCGCGGCGGTCATCGTGATGGATCAGTCGGTGGACATGATCAAGGCGATCTGGCGGTTCTCTGCCTTCTACAAGCACGAGAGCTGCGGCCAGTGCACGCCCTGCCGCGAGGGCACGGGCTGGATGATGCGGGTCATGGACCGGCTGGTGAAGGGCGAGGCGGACCCCTCGGAGATCGACATGCTGCTGGACGTGACCAAGCAGGTCGAGGGCCACACCATCTGCGCCCTGGGCGACGCGGCCGCCTGGCCGATCCAGGGCCTGATCCGTCACTTCCGGCACGAGATCGAGGACCGCATCGCCCACAAGCGCGGCGGGGCCCGTCCCGCCGTGGCGGCGGAATGATCCGCGGCAGTCTGGCGTTTGCCACCGCGATCCTGCTGGGCCTGCCCGCCGTGGCGCAGGCCCCGGCGGACGCGGCGCAGGCACAGATCGAGCTCATCGGTTTCGCGATCGACACGAACCACGACCAGGTCATCAGCCCGGACGAACTGGCGGCCTACGGCGACGTGGTGTTCGAGACGCTGGACCGCGACGGAGATGACCGGCTGGTGCTGGACGAGATCGCGTCGTTCCGGCTTGGCATGACCGAGATCGCCGAGTTTCGCGCCCGCCAGCAGGCCTATGACACCGCGCAGGCGATCATGTTCGATGTTTTCGACCGCGACAGCGATGGCGTGATCGGGCCCGACGAACACAGGAGCGGCTTCGACCGGGCCTTCGACTTCGCCGACCTGGATGGCGACGGGACGCTGACCATGGACGAATACAGCCGCGGATTCATTTACAACATCGCGATGCGCGCGGCCCTGGCGGGCTAGTCCGCGCTGCGGAATTGCGCTTTTATCCAAGCCGCGCTAGTGCAGGGGAGTGCGGCGGGCGGCCGCGTAAGGGGAGTGATCTTGTGACGCCACGGCTGTCCATCATCTTGCTGCTATGCGCGGGCCTGGCCGGGTGCGGCACGGTGCAACGGCTCAACCCGTTCTCCACGTGGCAGCCCGAGACGCCGCTTCCCTATGGCGCGAACCTCAACGGCGACAGGCGATCGCCGGACTTCACGGTTTCCGTCGCAACGCGCGGCGCGCCGATCGAGGCCTGGCGCGAGTCGGCGCGCTTTCCGGCCACGCGCCACTGCCTGCGCCGCTTCGGGTCTTCGGTGATCGACTGGCGCACCGATGGCGGGCCCGAGGACTGGGTCGTTCGCTACGATTCCGACGGCACGGCCGTCGTGTCGGGACGCTGCGCGGCGCGCTGATCCGCAAGCTATCGCACAGGTCACGAATGCGTCGTCTGTATTGCGGGCGCAGCATCCCCCCTTTATCTGATCGGGTGCTGATGTGTGCGGACCTTTGATTCTGTTGCCGCCGGAGACGACCATGAAAATTACGAGATCCCTTTTCCTTGCCGCTGCGCTTGCCCTGGGCGGGCAGGCCGCGACCGCCCAGCAGGTTCCGCTCGAGCAGAACCAGGTGGTGCGGGATGGCTTCTATGCGATTGGCCTCGCGGACGAGATCCGCAAGAACTGCCCGCAGATTTCCCCCCGGCTGATCCGGGCCTACTCGGCCCTGAAGGACCTCGAGCAATACGCCCGCGAGCAGGGCTACACCGAGGCCGATGTGAAGGCGCTGGAAGACAACGACGCCGCCAAGGACGCCCTGCGCGCCGAGGTCAACGCCGAGCTGCAGGCCCGCGGCGCCGTGCCCGGCCAGACCTCGGGCTACTGCAAGATCGGGCGCGAGGAAATCGCGCGCGGCACCCCGGCGGGACGCCTGCTCAGGGATTGATCCCGGCCGCCGCGCCGCGGCCAATCGGCGGGCGCGGTGCGGAAAATGCGCGCGACAAATGGGATCATCGCGTGATTGCGCGGTTTTCCCTGCCGCCGATGTCCTCTACATTGCGCCCCGACGGGCGGCCGTGCATCCGGCGCGGCCCACGCCCCCTTGCGACCCTTTGGAGACGAGCGGCATGAGCGATCTTCGCAAAATCATCATCGACGGGCGAGAGATCGAGGTCGATCCGGCGATGACCCTGATCCAGGCCTGCGAACAGGCCGGGATCGAGATCCCGCGGTTCTGCTACCACGAACGCCTGTCCATCGCCGGCAACTGCCGCATGTGCCTGGTCGAAGTCGTGGGCGGTCCGCCCAAGCCCGCCGCCAGCTGTGCCATGCAGGTGCGCGACCTGCGCCCCGGCCCCGAAGGCGCGCCGCCGCAGGTCAAGACGAACAGCCCCATGGTCAAGAAGGCCCGCGAAGGGGTGATGGAGTTCCTGCTCATCAACCACCCGCTGGACTGCCCGATCTGCGACCAGGGCGGCGAATGCGACCTGCAGGATCAGGCCATGGCCTATGGCGTCGACTTCTCGCGCTTCCGCGAACCGAAACGGTCGGTCACCAACATGGACCTGGGCCCGCTGGTCGGCACCCACATGACGCGCTGCATCTCGTGCACCCGCTGCGTGCGCTTCATCACCGAGGTCGCCGGCATGCCCGAGCTGGGCCAGACCGGCCGGGGCGAGGATGCCGAGATCACCAGTTACCTGGGCCAGACCCTCGATTCCGAGATGCAGGGCAACATCGTGGACTTGTGCCCGGTGGGCGCGCTGACCTCCAAGCCCTACGCCTTCACCGCCCGCCCGTGGGAGCTGCAGAAGACCGAGACCATCGACGTGATGGATGCGCTCGGCTCGAACATCCGCGTGGACACCAAGGGGCGCGAAGTCATGCGTATCCTGCCGCGCAACAATGACGGCATCAACGAGGAGTGGCTCGCCGACCGGTCGCGCTACGTGTGGGACGGCCTGCGCCGCCAACGGCTCGACAAGCCCTATATCCGCGAGAACGGCAAGCTGCGCCCGGCCACCTGGCCCGAGGCCCTGTCGGCCGCGGCCGAGGCCATGAAGGGCAAGAAGATCGCCGGGCTCGTCGGGGACCTTGCGCCGACCGAGGCGATCCACGCGCTGAAGCAACTGGTCGAAGGGCAGGGCGGCAAGGTCGAGTGTCGTCTCGACGGCGCCAAGCTGCCCGAGGGCAACCGCGCCGCCTATGCCGGCACCGCCGCGATCGAGGATATCGACCACGCGAAGGCCGTCATGCTGATCGGCACCAACCCCCGGCTCGAAGCGCCGGTGCTGAACAGCCGGATCCGCAAGGCTTGGCTGCGCGGCGCCGATGTGGGCCTGGTGGGCGAGGCCGTGGACCTGACCTATTCCTACGACCACTTGGGCGACGGTCCGGGCACGCTGGACGACCTGCTGTCGCGCGACCATTCCGACGTGCGCGAGAAGCCGTCGGTCATCATCGTGGGCCAAGCCGCCCTGCGCCGCGACGACGGTGCGGCCGTCCTGGCCGCCGCGCAGGCGCTGGCCGAGGCGACGGGCTCGGGCCTGCTGATCCTGCACACCGCCGCGTCGCGCGTGGGTGCGATGGACGTGGGTGCGGTCACCGAGGGCGGCCTGGACGCCGCCATGGACGGGGCCGAGGTGATTTTCTCGCTGGGCGCCGACGAGGTCGAGATCGCCCAGGGGCCCACCGTGATCTACCAGGGCAGTCATGGCGACCGGGGCGCGCACCGGGCCGACATCATCCTGCCCGCCGCCGCCTGGACCGAGGAGCAGGGTCTGTTCGTCAATACCGAAGGTCGTCCGCAGCTGGCGCTGCGCGCCAATTTCGCCCCCGGTGAAGCCAAGGAAAACTGGGCCATCCTGCGCGCCCTGTCGGCCGAGATGGGCGCGACGCTGCCCTTCGATTCCATCGCCGAGCTGCGGCGCGGCATGGTCGACGCGGTGCCGCATCTGGGCCTGCTGGACGAGCTGGCCGAGAACGAGGGGGAAACCCTTGCCCGCGGCGATGTGGCCAAAACGCCCTTCGGGCAGGCGCTTCAGGACCATTACCTGGTGAACCCGATTGCCCGGGCGAGCCAGCTCATGGCCGAGCTCAGCGCGGGCGCCAAGGCGCGCGCGGGTGCCGCGCTTGCTGCCGAGTGATCGGAATGCGCCCGGCCTCCATCGCGGTGGTGGCCCTTGCGCTCGGGGGCTGCTCGGGGGCCGTCGATGACGGCCCCGACCTGCCGGTGACCCGGGTGATCCCGCCCGAAAACGCCAGCTACGCTGGTGTGCAGACGCGCCTGCTGGAGCCTGACCTGGTGAATTTCCTGGTCGAGATGCGCGGCGCGCGTGCCCCGGCGGACGTGGATGCCTATGCCCGCTGCGCCGCCGCGCAATACGCCCTGATCCGCGGCTTCGGTTTCGCGCGGCACATCCGCACGAATGTCGAGGAAGAGGGTGGCGTTTGGCGCGGAGATGCGGTTTACACGGTGTCGCCCGCGCTGCCACCGGGGGCTCGAAATATTGACGCCGAAGTCGTCGTGGCGACCTGCCAGCAGGACGGCATTCCAACGGTCTGACAGTGACGGAGCCAAGCCATCATGTCTGAATTCCTGACCACCCCAGCGGGTATCGTCCTGATCGTCGCGGCGCAGGCCGGTCTGATCGTGACCTTCGTCATGGTGAGCCTGCTGTTCATGGTCTACGGCGACCGCAAGATCTGGGCCGCTGTGCAGATGCGGCGCGGCCCGAATGTGGTCGGCATCTTCGGCCTGCTGCAAACGGTGGCCGACGCGCTGAAATACGTTCTGAAGGAAATCGTGGTGCCCGCCGGCGCGGACCGCACGGTGTTCCTGATGGCGCCGCTCATGTCCTTCGTGCTGGCGATGCTGGCCTGGGCCGTGATCCCGTTCAATGACACATGGGTGCTGGCCGACATCAACGTGGCCGTGCTGTTCATCTTCGCGATCTCGTCGCTGGAAGTGTACGGCGTCATCATGGGCGGCTGGGCGTCGAACTCGAAATATCCGTTCCTCGGGTCGCTGCGCTCGGCGGCGCAGATGATCTCGTACGAGGTGTCGCTGGGCCTGATCATCATCGGTGTCATCATCACCACCGGCAGCCTGAACTTCGGCGACATCGTGCGCGCGCAGGACGGCAACCTGGGCCTGTTCAACTGGTACTGGCTGCCGCACTTCCCGATGGTATTCCTGTTCTTCATCTCGTGCCTGGCCGAGACCAACCGCCCGCCCTTCGACCTGCCCGAGGCCGAGTCCGAGCTCGTCGCTGGCTACCAGGTGGAATACAGCTCGACCCCGTTCCTGCTGTTCATGGCCGGCGAATACATCGCGATCTTCCTGCTCTGCGCCGTGACCACGCTGCTGTTCTTCGGCGGCTGGCTGTCGCCCATCCCGTTCCTGCCCGACGGTGCGTTCTGGATGGTTCTGAAGATGGCGTTCTTCTTCTTCCTCTTCGCGATGGTGAAGGCCGTCGTGCCCCGCTATCGCTACGACCAGCTGATGCGACTGGGCTGGAAGGTGTTCCTGCCGTTCAGCCTGTTCTGGGTCGTGCTGGTGTCGTTCTTCGCCCATTTCGAGCTGTTCGGCGGCGCCTACGCCCGTTGGACGGTGGGGGGCTGATCGTTGGGCTTCGGTGCTGTCACGCGTTTGCACGGGGCCGGAACGCCGGGCCCGCTCGCGCGCCTGACGTGGCGCCGCGGCGCAGGTCCATATCAAGGCGGCGCCCGTCGCGCCGCATCTGTCCGGGGTGGCCGTCGCGCTGTCCGGACGCCCGAAATTGCTACCGCCACCAAGGAGGCGACCCATGGCTGACACCGGTTTCGACTATGCCCGCGCGGGCCGTTACTGGCTGCTTTTCGACATGTTCAAGGGCCTGAAGCTGGGGCTGAAGTACTTCTTCGCCCCCAAGGCCACCCTGAACTATCCGCACGAGAAGGGCCCGATCAGCCCACGGTTCCGTGGTGAACACGCGCTGCGCCGTTATCCCAACGGGGAAGAGCGCTGCATCGCCTGCAAGCTGTGCGAGGCGATCTGCCCCGCGCAGGCCATCACCATCGATGCCGAACCGCGCGAGGACGGCAGCCGCCGTACCACGCGCTATGACATCGACATGACCAAGTGCATCTATTGCGGTTTCTGCCAGGAAGCCTGCCCGGTCGATGCCATCGTCGAGGGGCCGAATTTCGAGTTCTCGACCGAAACCCGGGAAGAGCTGTACTACGACAAGCAGAAGCTTCTGGAAAACGGCGAGCGCTGGGAAGCCGAGATCGCCCGCAACCTGGAAATCGACGCGCCCTACCGCTGAGCCGCGTCCCGCCGGACCCGAGGATTCATCCATGACCCCAGCCGATTTCGCCTTCTACCTGTTCGCGACCGCCGTGGTCGCGGCGGGGCTGTTCACCGTCATCGCCCGCAACCCGGTGCACTCGGTCCTGTGGCTGATCCTGGCCTTCCTGTCTTCCGCGGGCCTGTTCGTCCTGTTGGGCGCCGAGTTCGTGGCCATGCTGCTGATCATCGTCTACGTGGGCGCGGTCGCGGTGCTGTTCCTGTTCGTGGTGATGATGCTCGACGTGGATTTCGCCGAGCTGAAGGCCGAGATGGCCAAGTACATGCCCCTGGCGTTGCTGATCGGGGTCGTGATCCTCATGCAGCTGGGCATCGCCTTCGGCGTCTGGCAATCCAGCCCCATCGCCGAGCAGAACCTGGCCGCGCGGCCCGAGGATTTCACCAACGCCGCCAACACCAACCTGCTGGGTCAGCTGATCTACGACGACTACCTGCTGCTGTTCCAGCTGGCCGGGCTGATCCTGCTGGTTGCGATGATCGGGGCCATCGTGCTGACGCTGCGCCATCGCTCGGACGTGAAACGTCAGAACGTGGTCGCCCAGATGATGCGCGATCCGGCCAAGGCGATGGAATTGAAGGACGTCAAGCCGGGGCAGGGGCTTTAACCTCGGGGGCCGATGGCCTATCCGGCAATCGGGCGCGGGGCCGGTCCCCGATGCCCCCAGAAGACCAAGAAGGACGAGGGACATGATCGGAATTGAGCATTACCTGACCGTCGCGGCCGCGCTGTTCGTGATCGGGATTTTCGGCCTGTTCCTGAACCGCAAGAACGTCATCATCATCCTGATGAGCGTCGAGCTGATGCTGCTGGCCGTGAACATCAACCTGGTCGCCTTCTCGGCCTACCTGGGCGACCTGGTCGGCCAGGTCTTCACCCTGTTCGTGCTGACCGTCGCCGCGGCCGAGGCGGCCATCGGCCTCGCGATCCTCGTCTGTTTCTTCCGCAACCGCGGCACCATCGACGTCGAAGACGTCAACGTGATGAAGGGCTGAGCGCATGACGACGATCATCCTGTTCGCGCCGCTGATCGGCGCGCTGATCTGCGGCTTCGGCTGGCGCTTCATCGGCGAAAAGCCGGCGCAATGGACCGCCACGGGCCTGCTGTTCCTCGCGGCTTTGCTGTCGTGGATCGTGTTCTTGGGCTTCGACGGCGAGATGCGCCAGGTCCAGATCCTGCGCTGGATCGAATCCGGCTCGCTCGCCACAGACTGGGCGATCCGGCTGGACCGGCTGACCGCGATCATGCTGGTGGTGGTGACGACGGTCTCGGCGCTCGTCCATCTCTACAGCTTCGGCTACATGGCCCATGACGAGAACTTCAAGGAAGGCGAAAGCTATCGCCCCCGGTTCTTCGCCTACCTGTCCTTCTTCACCTTCGCGATGCTGACGCTGGTGACGGCCGACAACCTCGTCCAGATGTTCTTCGGCTGGGAAGGCGTGGGCGTCGCGTCCTACCTGCTGATCGGTTTCTACTACCGCAAGCCCAGCGCCAACGCCGCCGCGATCAAGGCTTTCGTGGTGAACCGCGTGGGCGATTTCGGATACGCTCTGGGGATCTTCGCGCTGTTCTTCCTGGTCGACAGCGTCCAGTTCAACGACATCTTCGCCGCCGGGCCCGAGCTTGCGCAGACCGAGCTCAGCTTCCTCTGGACCACCTGGAACGCGGCCGAGCTGGTGGCCTTCCTGCTGTTCGTGGGCGCCATGGGCAAATCGGCACAGCTGATCCTGCATACCTGGCTGCCCGACGCCATGGAAGGCCCGACGCCCGTGTCCGCCCTGATCCACGCGGCGACGATGGTGACCGCGGGCGTCTTCCTGGTCTGCCGCATGTCGCCGATCATGGAATACGCGCCCAACGCCACGGCCTTCATCACCTTCCTTGGCGCCTCGACCGCGTTCTTCGCGGCCACGGTGGGCCTGGTGCAGAACGACATCAAGCGCGTGATCGCCTATTCGACCTGTTCGCAGCTGGGCTACATGTTCGTGGCCGCGGGCGTGGGCGTCTATTCGGTCGCCATGTTCCACCTGTTCACGCACGCCTTCTTCAAGGCGATGCTGTTCCTCGGTGCCGGTTCGGTCATCCACGGGATGCACCACGAGCAAGACATGCGGAACTACGGCGGGCTGAAGGACAAGCTGCCCTACACCTTCTACGCCATGCTGATCGGCACGCTGGCCATCACCGGCGTCGGCATCCCGCTGACCCATATCGGCTTCGCCGGGTTCCTGTCGAAGGACGCGGTGATCGAGTCGGCCTGGGGCGCCCAATCCGGGGTCGGCACTTATGCCTTCTGGATGCTGGTGATCGCGGCCGCCATGACCAGCTTCTACAGCTGGCGGCTCATGTTCCTGACCTTCTGGGGCAAGGCGCGCGGCGACAAGCACACGCACGAACACGCGCACGAGTCGCCCAACATCATGCTGATCCCGCTAGGCGTCCTGGCGGTCGGGTCGGTCCTGGCGGGCATGATCTGGTACGGGTCGTTCTTCGGCGACCAGGCGCAGGTGAACCGCTATTTCGGCATCCCGGCCCATGCCGAGGCCGAGGCCGCCGATGACCACGGCGCCGAAACCGCCGCCGGCGACGACACCGGCGAGGGCGTGGGCGAAGCCGCGCAGGAACTGGCGCAGGGCGACGTTGCCGAAGCCGTGGACGACGCGACCGAGCCGACCGAGGACAGCCATGGCGGCGAGGGCACCCATGGCGAGGTGATGGCAGGCGGTTGGGAGGCCGGGGCCATCTACATGGCGCCCGACAACCATGTCATGGACGATGCGCACCATGCGCCGACGCTGGTGAAGATCAGCCCGTTCATCGCGATGATCCTCGGGCTGTCCCTGGCCTGGCTCATGTATATCCGCCGGCCCGAGCTGCCTGGCCGCCTGGCCGGCGCCAACCCGGTGCTCTACCGCTTCCTGCTCAACAAGTGGTACGTGGACGAGATCTATGACGCGGTCTTCGTGCGCCCGGCCAAATCGCTCGGCAGCTTCCTGTGGCGGCGCGGCGACGGTAACGTCATCGACGGCAGCATCAACGGCCTGGCCATGGGGATCATCCCGATGCTCACCCGGCTCGCCGGCCGTGCGCAAAGCGGATACCTGTTTCACTATGCCTTCGCGATGGTCCTGGGCATCGCGCTCCTCATCACCCTGATGACGCTCGGCGGAGGGGCGGACTGATGGACAATCTGCTTTCGATCATCTGCTTCGTGCCGCTTCTGGCCGCGGCCATTCTGGCGCTGTTCCTGCGGGGCGACGACGCGGCCTCGCAGAAGAACGCCAAGTGGCTGGCGCTGATCGCCACCGTGGTCAGCTTCCTTCTGTCGCTGTTCGTGCTGGCCGGGTTCGATCCCGGCGCGGGCTTCCAGTTCGTGGAAGAGGGCGAGTGGATCCTCGGCCTGAACTACAAGATGGGCGTCGACGGGATCAGCGTGCTGTTCGTCATGCTGACCACCTTCCTCATGCCGCTGGTCATCATCAGCTGCTGGCAGGTCGAGACGCGCGTGAAGGAATACATGATCGCCTTCCTCGTGCTCGAGACGCTCATGCTGGGCGTGTTCATGGCGCTGGACATGGTACTGTTCTACCTGTTCTTCGAGGCGGGCCTGATCCCGATGTTCCTGATCATCGGCATCTGGGGCGGGGCGAACCGGATCTATGCCGCGTTCAAGTTCTTCCTCTACACCTTCCTCGGCTCGGTGCTGATGCTGGTGGCGATGATCGCGATGTTCAACGACGCGGGAACGACCGACATCCCCGCGCTGCTCGAGCACGAGTTCAGCTTCGGCACCTTCAGCGTCCTCGGCATCCAGGTCGTGGGCGGGCTGCAAACCATGCTGTGGCTGGCCTTCTTCGCCAGCTTCGCGGTCAAGATGCCCATGTGGCCGGTGCACACCTGGCTGCCCGACGCGCACGTGCAGGCGCCCACGGCCGGGTCGGTCGTGCTGGCCGCGATCCTGCTGAAGCTGGGCGGCTACGGCTTCCTGCGCTTCTCGCTGCCCATGTTCCCGGTCGCGTCCGAGATCCTTGCGCCCTTCGTGCTGTGGCTGAGCGCCATCGCCATCGTCTACACCTCGCTGGTCGCGCTGGCGCAGACTGACATGAAGAAGCTCATCGCCTATTCGTCGGTCGCCCACATGGGCTATGTCACCGCCGGTATCTTCAGCGCGAACCAGCAGGGGCTCGATGGCGCGATCTTCCAGATGATCAGCCACGGCTTCATCTCGGGCGCGCTGTTCCTGTGCGTCGGCGTGATCTACGACCGGATGCACACGCGCGAGATCGACGCCTATGGCGGGCTGGTGAACCGGATGCCGGCCTATGCGCTGATCTTCATGCTGTTCACCATGGCCAATGTGGGCCTTCCGGGCACCAGCGGCTTCGTCGGTGAATTCCTGACGCTCATGGGCATGTTCCAGGCCAACACCTGGGTGGCGGCGGTGGCGACCACGGGGGTGATCCTGTCGGCGGCCTACGCGCTGTGGCTCTATCGCCGGGTCGTCATGGGCGCGCTGATCAAGGAAAGCCTTAAGACCATCCAGGACCTGACCCCGCGCGAGAAATGGACCTTCGCCCCGCTGGCGGCGATGACCATCCTGCTGGGCGTCTACCCCGCGCTGGTGACCGACCGGATCGGGCCCGCGGTGGCGGATCTTCTGACGAATTACGACGACGCGGTCGCCGCGGCCGATCTCGGTCACGCGGACGGTACCGCCGTCGCCGAAGCACATTAAGGGAGCGGCGCCATGAGCTCTGCCGATTTTGCCATCCTCGCGCCCGAGATCCTGCTGGCCGTCTACGCCATGCTGGCGCTGCTGGGCGCGGTCTACACCCGCAAGGACGGGCTGGCGCCCGCGCTGGTGTGGATCACCGCCATCCTGTTCGTGCTGGTGGCAGCCTGGATCGGTCTGGGCGGCGGCGGCACCGATGTCGCCTTCAACGGGCTGTTCATCGACGATGCGTTCTCGCGCTTCGGCAAGGTCGTGGTGCTGCTGTCGGCCGCGTCGATCCTGGTGATGAGCCAGGAATACATGGCCCGCCGCGGGCTGCTGCGGTTCGAATACCCCGTCCTCGTCACCCTAGCGGCCATCGGCATGATGGTCATGGTCAGCGCGGGCGACCTCATCACGCTCTACATGGGGCTGGAGCTTCAGTCGCTGTCGCTCTATGTCGTCGCCGCCTTGCGCCGCGACAGCGTGAAATCGACCGAGGCCGGTCTGAAATACTTCGTCCTGGGCGCGCTCAGCTCGGGCCTGCTGCTCTATGGTGCGTCGCTGACCTATGGCTTCGCGGGCACCACGCTGTTCTCGGGCATCATCGAGGCGGCGGGCGAGGGCACGGCGTCGCTGGGCCTGCTGTTCGGCCTGGTGTTCATCGCAGCCGGCCTGGCCTTCAAGGTCAGCGCGGCGCCCTTCCACATGTGGACACCCGACGTCTACGAGGGCTCGCCCACGCCGATCACCGCCTTCTTCGCCACGGCCCCCAAGGTCGCGGCCATGGGCCTTTTCGCCCGCGTGGTGCACGATGCCTTCGGTGGCGTGGTGTCGGACTGGACCCAGATCGTGGCGCTGCTGTCGGTCGCGTCCATGTTCCTGGGCGCCGTCGCCGCCATCGGGCAGACCGACATCAAGCGGCTGATGGCCTATTCCTCGATCAACCACATGGGCTTCGCGCTGATGGGCCTGGCCAGCGGGACGGCCTTCGGCGTGCAGGCGATGCTGGTCTACATGGCCATCTACGTCACCATGAACGTGGGCACCTTCGCCTTCATCCTGACCATGGAGAAGGACGGCGTGCCGGTGGTGAGGATCGACGCACTGAACTCCTACGCCTCGCGCGAGCCGACCAAGGCGCTGGCGGTGCTGGTGCTCATGTTCTCGATGGCCGGCGTGCCGCCGCTGGTGGGCTTCTTCGGCAAGTTCTACGTGCTCAGCGCGGCGGTGCAGGCCGACATGGCGTGGCTGGCGGTGCTGGGCGTGATAGCCTCGGCCATCGCGGCGTATTACTACCTGCGGATCGTCTATTACATGTATTTCGGCGAACCGTCGGATGCCCTGAACGGCGGACGGTCGCCGGTGCTCTGGGGCTTCCTCATGGCGTCGGCCGCCGCGATGGTGCTGGGTGTCGTGAACCTCTTCGGTGTCGAGGGCGCGGCGGCCCTGGCGGCGCAAACCCTTGTCAACTGAGCCGTCCTGGCCCGAGGGCTACGCACGGCTGGTTCGGGACAGCATCGACAGCACCAATGCCGAGGGTCTTCGCCTGGCACCCACGCTGGAGCGCCCCACCTGGATCCTCGGGCATGAACAGACCGGCGGTCGCGGACGGCGCGGCCGGGGTTGGGCCACGCCGCGGGGCAATTTCTCGGCCACGCTGATGATGCGGCCCACGGGCACTGCCGGATGGGCCGCGCTGCGCAGCTTCCTAGCCGCCAATGCCCTGTTCGAGACGCTTGCCCTGCACGTGGACCGCACGCGGCTGTCGCTGAAATGGCCCAACGACGTGCTGCTGGACGGCGGCAAGGTGGCGGGCATCCTTCTGGAAACGACGACGCGGGACGGCGCGGTGGACTGGCTGGCCATCGGGATCGGCGTGAACGTCGCGCATGTGCCCGAGGGGATCCGCGACGCGGCCTTTCCGCCGGTGAAGCTGGATCTCGACATTGAACCCGAGGATCTGCTCACGTCGCTCGCCGGGTTCTACGCCACCGAGGAAGGCATCATCGAGCGGCTGGGCTTCGCCCCGATCCGCGAGAAATGGCTGCGCCACGCCGCGCGCTTGGGCGAAGTCATCACCGCGCGCACCGGCACCGAAGAACTCACAGGCGTGTTTCGCGACGTGGATGAGGGCGGCCATTTGGTGCTGGACACGCCCGAGGGCGAGCGGCGGATCGCGGCCGCCGATATCTACTTCTAGGGGACCTCGCGCATGCTTCTGGCCATCGATTGCGGCAACACGAACACCGTTTTCTCGATCTTCGACGGCGAGAGCTTCATCGCGACCTGGCGCACCTCGACCGAATGGCAGCGCACGGCGGACCAGTATTACGTCTGGCTTCGCACGCTGATGAGCCTGAACAAGATCGACGTCGCGATCGACGAGGTGATCGTCAGCTCGACCGTGCCGCGCGTGGTGTTCAACCTGCGGGTCCTGTGCAACCGCTATTTCGACTGTCGGCCTTACGTGGTGGGCAAGCCCGACTGCCTGTTGCCGGTGGACGTGCGGGTGGACAGCGGTACGCAGGTGGGGCCGGACCGGCTGGTCAACACGGTGGGCGGCTTCGATCTTCACGGGCCGGACCTGATCGTCGTGGATTTCGGCACCGCCACCACCTTCGACGTGGTGGGGCGCGATGGCGCCTATGTGGGCGGTGTCATTTCGCCGGGTGTTAATCTGTCGCTGCAGGCCCTACATGACGCTGCAGCTGCATTGCCTCTGGTCGACGTGACCAAGCCCGCGCAGGTCGTGGGCAAGAACACCGTCGACTGCATGCAGTCCGGAATTTTCTGGGGCTATGTGGGCCTCATCAACGGGGTGGTCGAGCGCATCAAGGAAGAGCGCGCCCGCCCCATGAAGGTCATCGGAACGGGTGGGCTGGCACCGTTATTCCAGCAAGGCGACGCGTTGTTCGACGTGTTCGAAGACAATCTGACGATGCACGGATTGGTCGTGATCCATCGTCACAACAAGGAAATGGGTAACTAACCATGAGCGAAAACCGACTGATTTACCTGCCCCTCGGAGGGGCGGGCGAGATCGGCATGAACTGCTACGTCTACGGCTACGGCACGCCCGGCAAGGAGCGGCTGATCGTGGTCGACCTGGGCGTGACCTTCCCCGACATGGACACCACCCCGGGGGTCGACCTGATCTTTCCGGACGTGAGCTGGCTGGAAGAGCGCAAGGACCGCATCGACGGCATCTTCATCACCCACGCCCACGAGGACCACGTGGGCGCCGTCGGGCACCTCTGGGGCAAGCTGGACGCGCCGGTCTATGCCCGGGCCTTCACCGCGCATCACGCGCGCCGCAAGATGGAAGAGCAGGGCCACAACCCCGACAAGGTGCAGGTGATGGGCCCCTGGCCCGAGATGCGCCAGATCGGCGATTTCAACATCGGCTTCCTGCCGGTCAGCCACTCGATCCCCGAAAGCTCGGCCATGGTGATCGAGACGCCGGACGGGCGGGTCATCCATACCGGCGACTTCAAGATCGACTACGACCCCGGCGTGGGCGAGGCGTTCGACCGCGACCTGTGGGCCGAGGCGTCGAAGCCCGGCGTGAAGGCGCTGGTCTGCGATTCGACCAATGTCTTTTCGGGCCACGAGGGGCGGAGCGAATCCTCGCTGGCGCCCGAGATCACGCGCCTGGTGGCCGAACAGCCCGGCATGGTGGTGGCCACGACGTTCGCGTCGAACGTGGCGCGGGTGAAGACGCTGGCCGAGGCCGGCATCGCCGCCGGACGCTCGGTCTGCCTGCTGGGCCGGGCCATGCGCCGCATGATCGAGGCCTCGGTCGAGACCGGCGTACTGTCCGATTTCCCGTCCACGATCCCGCCCGAGGACGCGCGCGAGGTGCCGCGCGGCAACCTCATGCTGATCGTCACCGGCAGCCAGGGCGAACGCCGGGCGGCCTCGGCGCAGCTGGCGCGCGGGAAATACATGGGGCTGACCATGGCCGAGGGCGACACGTTCCTCTTCAGCTCCAAGACCATCCCCGGCAACGAGCGGGGCGTGATCTCGATCATGAACCAGTTTTCCGAGCAGGGCGTCGACGTGGTCGACGACGATGGCGGCCGCTATCACGTGTCGGGCCACGCCAACAGGCCCGACATCCTGGCCATGCACGAGCTTGTGCGCCCGCAGATGGTGGTGCCCATGCACGGTGAACACCGTCACCTGCGCGAGCACGTGAAGCTGGCCAAGGACAACGGCCGTGCCGGCGTGCTGGCGCCCAACGGCACCTGCGTGTCGCTGTCGGGCAACAAGCCCGAGGTGGTCGAGTACGTGGAAACCGGCCGCGTCTACCTGGACGGCGCGGTTCAGGTCGGCGCGCTGGACGGCATCGTGCGGGACCGGATCCGCATGGCGCTGAACGGCCACGTGGTGGTGACGCTGATCATCGACGAGGACGACACGCCGCTGGGCGATCCCTGGGTCGAGCTGGTGGGCCTGCCCGAGACGGGCCGCTCGGGGAGTTCCGTGGCCGAGATCATGGAGCAGGACCTGGGCCAGTTCATGCAACGCGCCGACGACCGCACGCTGATGGATGACGACAAGCTGGATGAACAGCTGCGCCGCGTTGCCCGCAATACCGCCAATGACGAGCTGGGGCGCAAGCCCGAGGTCACCGTGGTGATCTCGCGCCTGAGCTGAGGCCGGGCAGGGGGCGCCGCCCCCGTCCGCTTCGCGGACTCCCCCGGAGGTATTTGTCGAAAGATGAAGCCAGGGCGGGCCGCGCCCACCTGGCTTTTCAGTCGACCGGTTGCGGGGCCGCGTCTGGCGTCGCCGTGCCCTCGGCCCCGGCCTCGGCGTCGTCAGCCGAGCAGAGATAGACGGCGCCCCCGACGGCGACCAGGCTGACGGCCGCTGCGCCGGCGAGCGCGGGGGCGGCCAGCGCGGCGGACACCGCGCCGCTGGCACCGGTGCCGACGCTGGAGGCGATCGACGCGGCGCTGCCCGACAGGATCGCCGCGCCCGAGGCGTGCAGGACGGCATTGGTGCGGCTCTGGCCTTCGGCGCGGCCGGTGGCGATATCGGTGGCGGTTCCGGCGATGCCCACCGCCGTGTCGCGCGCGGTGTTGACCCGTTCGCAGGCGGTGCGGGCGCAGCGGCCACGGTACGTGCGTTCGCCCGGCACCAGCAGGAAGCCCAGCAGGTCATCGGGCAGCAGGCAATACCCGCTCAGATCATCTTCGGGAACCTCGCGAGCGAGGAACGCGATCAGCGTTTCGCTGTCGCAGGCGGGAGGACGGCCCCGCACCCGGTCGAGGCCCAGGGCGGCCCAGCCCGCCGCGCGTTCGCGCAGGCCCGGGCGCGGCGCGTCGAGCGCGTCACGGTCGATGGTGAGGGTCGTTGAGTTGACCTCGGCCCGGCAGAGATCCTCGGCCAGGGCAGGGGTGGCACAGACGACGGAGGCGAAGAGGAAGCAGGTAAAACGGCCCATGGGCCGTGAGCTAGCCCGCCAGACGCTCTTCGAAAGACTTCTCGATGAATGTCGGCAGATGATCGCCCATGCCCTTGACCGCATCGTCGCCCGACGCGCCCTTGCCGCGTCCCCGGCCGCGACCACCGCGGCGGGATCCGCTTTCGGCCTCGGCCTTGGGCGTCTCGTCCTTGGGCGCTTCGGCCTTGGGGGCGTCGTCCTTCGGCGTCTCGGCTTTCGAAGGAGTCTCGTCGGCGGGTGCCTCGGACGCGGTTTCTTTCGCCGGGGCGGTGTCCGCTTTCGCCGGCGCGGTGTCTGCGTCGGACTTGCGGCGGCGCGAGCGGCTGCGCTTGGGCTTCTCGTCGGTCGCGGCCTCGGCCGTCGCCGGCTCGTTCGGCGCGTCGTTGCCCAGCGGGCTGTCGAGGCGCGGGATCTGTTTCTCGATCAGCCGCTCGACATCGTCGAGGTTCTTTTCGTCCTGGGGCACGCAGATCATGATCGCCTTACCCTCTCGCCCCGCGCGGCCGGTCCGGCCGATGCGGTGGACGTAATCCTCGGCGTGGCTGGGCACGTCGAAGTTGAACACGTGGCTCACGGCGGGCACGTCGAGGCCCCGGGCGGCCACGTCCGACGCGACGAGGAAGCGCAGGTCGCCCGCGCGGAAGCCATCGAGCGTGCGGGTGCGCTGCGACTGGTCCAGGTCGCCATGGATGGGCGCCGCGTCATAGCCGTATTTCTTGAGGCTCTTGGCCACCACGTCCACGTCCATCTTGCGGTTGCAGAAGATGATCGCGTTCGAGCAAGCGTCGCCTTCCTTGTCGATCAGCGCGCGCAGCAGCTTGCGCTTCTCGCTGGGCTGGCGATCCTTGCGCGAGCCCTTGAACATCACCACGCCCTGTTCGATCGTCTCGGACGCGGTGGCCTGGCGGGCGACCTCGACGCGTTCGGGATTAGACAGGAAGGTGTTGGTGATCCGCTCGATCTCGGGCGCCATGGTGGCCGAGAAGAACAAGGTCTGCCGGGTGAAGGGGACCAGGCTGAAGATCCGCTCGATATCGGGGATGAACCCCATGTCGAGCATCCGGTCGGCCTCGTCCACCACCATGATCTTGACGTCGGTGAGCAGGAGCTTGCCCCGCTCGAAATGGTCGAGCAGGCGGCCCGGCGTCGCGATGAGCACATCGACGCCCTTGTCGATCAGCACGTCCTGTTCCTTGAACGAGACACCGCCGATCAGCAGCGCCTTGGTCAGGCGCACGTGCTTGGCGTAGGTGTCGAAGTTCTCGGCCACCTGGGCGGCCAGTTCGCGGGTCGGTGCCAGCACCAGGCTGCGCGGCATGCGCGCCTTGGCGCGGCCGCGGGCGAGCTGGGTGATCATCGGCAGGGTGAAGGACGCGGTCTTGCCGGTGCCGGTCTGGGCGATGCCCAGCACGTCGCGTCCCTCCAGCGCGGCGGGAATCGCCCCCGCCTGGATGGGGGTCGGCGTGGTGTAGCCGGCTTCTTCGATGGCTTTCTGGACCTTGGGGCCCAGCTTCAGGTCGCTGAATTTCGTCATGTGTGTCCGAACGTCGAGGCGGCCCGTGCCGCCTTTGCATGTTGGGACGATGAAAAACGGCCGTCCCGTCGAATAGGCGCACGCGCATCGCCGCCCGGCGCCTGACTACTGGCTTGACGGCCCGTCGTCAATCGGCGGGTGGTTTCCCGCGCCCGGCCGTCAGAGCGCCGCCACAATCGCCCAGCCCACCGGGGCGAGCGTCGCGAAGCCCGCAAGCAGGATCGCGCCGTTGCCCATGGTCAGGCCCAGCCCGAACAGGAAGCAGGGCACCGCCAGCATGGCGGGCAGCCCCGGCACGAAGCCAACCAGCACCATGATCACGCCGCCCAACGCCGTGGCCGTGCCGACGGCCGCCAGGACGACCCGTGCCCGGGCCAGCCCCCGCAGCCGGCCGGACAGGTTGTCGTCGATCCAGTTGGCCACGGGGGACGCCTTGTTCACCGCGCTCGACAGGGCGGATTTCGGGATCTCGCGCCGTCCCAGCATATCCGGCACGCGCAAGCCGCGCCGGCCGCGCAGAAGCTGCACGCCCAGGATCACCAGCGTCGCGCCCACCAGGGCCGGAACGCCCGGCACCATTCCCACCGGCAGAAGCAGGAATGCGCTGATCGTCAGGAGGAGCGGGCCGAATCCCCGCGCCTGCAAGGTTTCGAGAAGCACGTCGAACCGCACGCCGCCATCGCCGTCCGACAACTCGCCCAGCCGGGCGAGCAGGGACTGCACGCGGTGGTTTTCGCCCGGCTCGGATTCGGTCATGTGGCAAAAACGCGCAGGCGCCCCGGCGCGTTCCGATTGCCTAGACCATCATCTCTTTCGTCGCGGTCAGGTTGATGTCGGGATAGTCCCGCGCCACGCGGTCGATGTCCCATTGCAGGCGCGTGAGATAGACGAGGTCGCCGTCATTGTCGTGGGCGATGTGCTGCTTGTTGGCCTGCACGAACTTGTCCACCGCCGCGTCCGTGCCCGACACCCAGCGGGCCGAGGTGAACTGCGAGCCCTCGAAGCGGACGGGCAGGCCGTATTCCAGCTCGATCCGGCTGGCCAGGACCTCGAACTGGAGCGCGCCGACCACGCCCACGATGAACCCCGCGCCCATCATCGGCTTGAACACCTTGGCGGCGCCTTCCTCGGCGAACTGGCTCAGGGCCTTGTCCAGGTGCTTGGCCTTCATCGGGTCGCCCGCGCGGCAGTTCTGCAGAAGCTCGGGCGCGAACGAGGGGATGCCGCTGACGCGCAGCGCCTCGCCTTCGGTCAGCGTGTCGCCGATGCGCAGCTGCCCGTGGTTCGGGATGCCCATGATGTCGCCGGCCCAGGCCTCTTCGGCCAGCTCACGGTCGGAGGCCAGGAACAGCACGGGGTTCGAGATCGCCATGGGCTTCTTCGAGCGCACATGGGTCAGCTTCATGCCGCGCTTGAAATGCCCCGACGCCATGCGGACGAAGGCCACGCGGTCGCGGTGCTTGGGGTCCATGTTGGCCTGCACCTTGAAGACGAAGCCGGTGACCTTGTCCTCGTCGGGGCTGATCTGGCGCGGCTCGGCCTTCTGCGGCTGGGGCTGGGGGCCGAAATCGCCGATCCCGGTCATCAGCTCCTTCACGCCGAAGCTGTTGATGGCGCTGCCGAACCAGATCGGCGTGAGCGTCCCGTCCAGAAGCGCCTGCTGGTCGAAGGCCGGAAGCAGCTCGCGCGCCATCTCGACCTCTTCGCGCAGCTGCTCCAGCAGGGCGGGGGGCACGTGATCGGCCATCTTCGGGTCGTCGAGGCCCTGCAGCCGGATGGTCTCGGCCACCTTGTTGCGGTCGGCCCGGTCCATGAGCTCGAGCCGGTCGTTCAGGATGTCGTAGCAGCCCAGGAAATCGCGGCCCTGGCCGATGGGCCAGCTGGCCGGCGTCACGTCGATGGCCAGGTTTTCCTGGATCTCGTCGATGATCTCGAACGTGTCGCGCGCCTCGCGGTCCATCTTGTTGCAGAAGGTCAGGATCGGCAGGTCGCGCAGGCGGCAGACCTCGAACAGCTTCTGGGTCTGGCTCTCCACGCCCTTGGCGCCGTCGATCACCATCACCGCCGCGTCCACCGCGGTGAGCGTGCGATAGGTGTCTTCCGAGAAGTCGCTGTGGCCGGGCGTGTCCACCAGGTTGAAGCGGTAGGTGCCAAAATCGAAGGACATGGCCGAGGCCGAGACCGAGATGCCCCGGTCCTTTTCCATCTGCATGAAGTCCGAGCGCGTGCGCCGCGCCTCGCCCTTGGCGCGGACCTGTCCGGCCATCTGGATGGCGCCGCCATACAGCAGGAACTTCTCGGTCAGCGTGGTCTTGCCCGCGTCCGGGTGGCTGATGATGGCAAAGGTCCTGCGCCGCGCGATCTCGGGCGGCAGGGGGGCGGCATTGTGCGAACGATCCAACATGGGCTGCGATATAGGCCGCGCGGGATTGGCACGCAATCGGGCGCGTTTCGTGGTATGCTGACCCCATCTGACGGGGAGGTGGACTCATGGAACTGATGGCAGTTGCGAAACAGCTGGTCGAGCGGGTGCGCGATGGCGATGGCACCCGGCTGCTGGACGAGATCTACGACGAGGATGCGCGCTCGATCGAGGCCTGGAGCCCCGAGGGGCAGGACCGAGAGACGCGCGGACTGGACGCGCTGCGCGGCAAGCACGCCTGGTGGGACGAGCACATGGAGACCCACGCGATGGAGGTCGAGGGGCCGTTTCCCCACGGCCGCGACAAGTTCGCGGTGATCTACGAGGTGGACGCCACCGACCGGTCGAACGACCAGCGCTTCCAGATGCGCGAGGTTGCCGTCTACACGGTCGCGGACGGCAAGATCACGCGGGAAGAGTTCTTCTACGACAGGCCCGGCTGATCAGAAGCGCAGCGTCATCGTGCGACGCCCGGACGGGCAGCAGCGCGGGTCGCCGTCCTGCATTACGTACATTTCCAGCAACAGCCCCTCGGGCGAGGGGGTGACCGACGCGATGCCACCGGTCAGGTCGAATTCGGCCGCGCGCACGAAGCCGTCGTCGCGGGCGACATAGGCGTAGTAGCCCAGGCTCACCGCGTTGCCGCCGGGAAAGGGATACGCCGCCTGCACCAGGTAATCGCCCGCCCCGTCCTGGTCGAAATCCCACGCCCACGCCTTCACGGTGTCCAGGGTCCTGCCCTCTGCCAGGTCGGCGCGGATCGCGGGCGGGGCCTCCACGCTCGGCAGGGATTGGGCGGCAACCGGTCCGGCGGCCACGAGCGCCAGTGCAAAGGCGCGGATCAGCACGCCGAGGCGCGCCGCAGGGTGTCGACGGAAATCGGGGTGCGGGTGCCGTGCTCGTCCAGCTCGGCCGCGGGGGGCAGACCTTCGCCGGCATGCGATGCCACCGCCTCGGGCAGGGCGTTGCGGGTGCGGGTGTCGACCAGCAGCGTCTCGGCGGCGATACCCTCGGCATAGATGATCTCGTGCCGATCGAAGAGCAGCTGGTAATACTCGACGAACCCGCCATCGGTGCGGGTCACGGTGTCGCCATTGACCAGGTATTTCGCCTTCACCAGCACCTCGGCCCGGCCGACGCCCGCGCGGTCCTGGCGCTGGTAGACGAAAAGGCGGTGGTTGGGGCTGACGATCAGGTCGTTCTCGTTGTGCAGAACGCCCTTGGCGATGCGGATCGGGGCGAAGGCGCCGATGGCCCGCACGGTGCGTGTGCCGACCCAGCGCACCTGCTGCACGCCGTGGTCGCGGGTCAGGACCGGATCGCCCACGCGCAGCTCCTCGATGGGAACCTGGCGTCCGTTGGCCATGGTGATGTGGGTGCCGCGGGTGAAGGACACGCAGGCGGCCTCGGCAAAGCGGGCGGCGGCCGCGTCGCGGTCGACGGTGACCAGCGTGTAGTCGCGGCGCGACGCCAATGGGGCCAGCGGGAACAGGTAGACCTGCGCGATGGTGCAGCGGTCGCGGTTCAGCTCGACAATGACCAGCGTTTCGACCGCGGTGCCGTCGGTGGACATGAACGTGGCCAGGCAGTCCAGGTGCAGATCCGCCCCGACCAGCCCCGCCTCGGTGCCCGGTGCCACGACCATCTGGCCCGGACGGTGCGAGACCGACAGGCGCACCGGCTCGGCCCCGCGCATCAGCGCATAGGTGTCGCCCAGGATCAGGTCGTCGGCCACCGAAAGCGGGTCGCCCAGGTTGGCGCCGTCCACCGCGATGAACGACTGGGCGGGATAGATGACTAGGCTTTGCGCCGGATCCTGTTCGATCGCGGAAAGAAGGGTCATGTGGAAACTCGTACTCTCAAGGCCCCGTGGCCCGCCGCGCAGCCCTGCGGCGACGGGAGTTCGGAACCTGCGAAGGCTACCCGATTTCGGCCCGTGCGACAATCGCTACGGGTCGGCGGGGTCATTTGAACGCGCAACCGGTTCGATCCGCGAAACGAGGGAGCGTTTGTGCGCAGACTGTTTCGATACCGGATACGCCCGCCCGGGTCTTTTGCAGTGGGCGGCACGCGGGCGCGGTGCTAAGTCACGGCCCGACACAATCGGGAAGGAGACACGGCATGGATCTGGGAATTTCGGGCAAGCGCGCGCTGGTCACGGCATCGTCCAAGGGGCTGGGGCTGGGCTGCGCCGAGGCGCTGGCCGAAGCGGGCTGCAACCTCGTGATGAACGCGCGCGGGGCCGAGGCGCTCGAGGCCGCGGCGGCACGTATCCGCGAGCGCTGGGGCGTCGAGGTCACCACCGTGGCCTGCGATGTCACCACGGCCGAAGGGCAGAAGCAGGTCCTGGACGCCGCGGGGCAGCCCGACATCCTGGTCACCAACGCCGGCGGACCGCCCCCGGGCATGTGGACCGACTGGGACCGCGACGACTTCATCTCGGCGCTGGACGCCAACATGCTTACGCCCATCGCGCTGATGAAGGCCTGCGTGCCCGCGATGATGGAGCGGGGCTGGGGCCGCGTCGTCAACATCACCTCGGTCTCGGTCAAGGCGCCCGTGCCGGTGCTCGGCCTGTCGAACAGCGCGCGCGCCGGGCTGACGGGCTATGTCGCGGGCACCTCGCGCCAGGTGGCGGGCAAGGGCGTGACGATCAACAACCTGTTGCCCGGCATCCATGCCACCGACCGCGCCGACGCGCTGGACAAGGGCGTGGTCGAGAAGGAGGGCATCAGCTTCGACGAGGCGCGCGCCAACCGGCAGGCGACGATCCCCGCCGGCCGCTATGGCACGCCCGAGGAGTTCGGGCAGGCCTGCGCCTTCCTGTGCTCGGTCCATGCCGGGTTCATCGTCGGGCAGAACGTGCTGCTGGACGGCGGCGCGACCAACCTGTCCATGTGATCGTCTTGATGGCGCGGGGCCGGGCTGCTAGCTGCACCTGACGAAACTTGTCGGACATCGCGATGCCGCTTACGACTCCCCGCCTTCAGGTCGACGACCTGTGCTGCTCCTTCGATGGCCGGCAGGTGGTGAGCGATGTCACCCTGTCGGTCGCCGAAGGCCAGGTCATGTGCCTGCTGGGCCCGTCCGGCTGCGGCAAGTCCACGACCCTGCGGGCCATCGCCGGGGTCGAGATCCCCGACAGCGGGACCATCCGCATCGACGGCGCCCCTGTCTTCGGCCCCGAGGGCAGCGTGCCGCCCGAGCATCGCGGCGTCGGCTTGATCTTCCAGGATTTCGCCCTGTTCCCGCACCTGTCGGTGGCCGACAACGTGGCCTTCGGGCTGAAAGGCCGGAAGAAGGACAAGCGCGCCAGGGCCCATGCCCTGCTGGAGCGGGTCCATCTCGAGCGCTATCTCGACAGCTATCCGCACGAGCTGTCGGGCGGCGAACAGCAGCGCGTGGCCCTTGCCCGCGCCATCGCGCCGAAGCCGCGCGTGATGCTGATGGACGAACCCTTCTCGGGGCTCGACAACCGGCTGCGCGACGGGATCCGGGACGAGACGCTGGCCCTTTTGAAGGAGGAAGGCACCGCCGTCCTGCTGGTCACGCACGAGCCGGAAGAGGCGATGCGCATGGCCGACGAGATCGCGCTGATGCGCGACGGGCGAATCGTGCAGCGCGGTGCGCCCTACAACGTCTACAACGCGCCGGCGGACCGTGCTGCCGCCGCCTTCTTCAGCGATATCAACGTGATCGAGGGCGAAGTTAACGGCGCGCTGACCGACACGCCCTTCGGCCAGTTCCTGGCCCCGGGCCAGCCCGACGGCACCCGGGTCGACATCGCCATTCGCCCCCAGCACGTGCGCATCGACTTCGATCGGGACGGCCGCGGGCCGAATCCCACGCCGCAGGACGGTACGCCCGCCCGCGCGGTGGTCATGCGGTCGCGCTTCATCGGAAACGAAAGCCTCGTGGAATTCCGGCTGGACGCCACGGGCGGCAAGATGATCGCCACGGTGCCCTCGGTCTTCCTGCCCAAGCCCGGCACGCCGCTGTGGCTTATGATCCGCCGCGACCGCTGCTTCGTCTTCCCCCGCACATGAGCGGCAGCGTGCTGCTGTCGCGCCTGCCCGACGAAGCGGTGGCCTTTCCTTTGCCGGGGACGCGGCCGGTCGACCCCGACGACTGGCTGCGGGTGGATGGGGCCTATGCCGCGCAGATGGCCTTGCGCGACGCCCTTCTGGAGGAACGGCCACATCTGGTGCGCGACGTGCTGCCAGAGGGCCGCGCGGCGGCGCGGGAGGCCTTGGCGCTGGTCGTGGACCACCTGTCGCGGCGGTCGGATTTCGAGGTCACGCAGGACACGGTCCGACGGCCCGACGGCAGGCGCGTTTCGCTGAACGACGACAATCCGCTGGGCACCATCGGCCGGTTGGTGCAGGAGGATCTGTGCCTTCTTGCGCAATCGCCCGAGGGTCACCACCTGGTCGGGGCGGTCCTGTGTTTTCCGTCGGCCTGGACATTGGCGCAGAAGATGGGCCGCACGCTGGACGCCTTGCACGGGCCCGTGCCGGCCTATGGCGGCGATGTGGCGCGGCGCGTTCAGCGGTTGTTCGACGGGGTGCGCTCAGGCCGGCCGCTGGTCAGGCACAATCTCCTGCACCACGACAGCGACGCGCTGTTCAACCCGCGGCTGGAATTCTCGCAAACACCGCGCGGGCCGGGCGACTCGCGGTTCAGGCGGGTCGAGAGGCAGGTGATCCTGCGGCTGCCCGAAACGGGACTGGTGGGCTTTTCGATCCACACCTACCTGGTCGCCGCGGCCGGGGGCTAGCGGGGCCGCAAAGGCAGCTGTCAGTGCAGGAGTGCGCCGCGCATGGGTTCGGGGCTGATCCGGCCCGATACGGGCAGGCGGCGGGGCATTTCCTGCAGGACCGCCCAGGTGAACTGGGTGGGACGCAGCACCTGGCTGGTCGGCTTCCACAGGATCGACGCTGCTGACAGGCGCATGCTGATCCGCTTCGCCAGTTCGTAGCACAGCTGCCTGGCCACCAAACCCTCGACGGTGTCCGCGGCCCGGACGGCGATCGCCACTTCGGAGCCTTTGCCGAACGGGGAGGACTGCATCTCGATGATGCCGTGATCGGTCTCGATCCGCATGCTGTCGCCGTCGAAGCCCAGATCCTGGGACAGGATATGCACGTCGGCCTGGCGCAAGCACCAGCAGACCGGGCCCGAAATCGCGTAGAAATCGGGTGCCTTGCCGGGGCCGAACCGGACTTTGGCCGTAATGACCTTGGCCTCGCGTGTCATTGTTTCCTCACTCGTGGTTCAAATGCCGATGGAGAAACATTGTTGGCCGATCAGGGCGCGAAAAGGGCAGACGAAAGGTAAATACCGTCAAAAAACAAGATGGCTCCTCACGGCTTTCCCAAGCCGGCGTTCCTGTACAGCGGGGCGGTCCAGATCGACCGGGATTAGTACATACTATCGAATTATCGCCCGGTTGCCACTGCTAAGCCGGAAATTCCCATAGAAAAAGGGGCGCTGACGTGCAGCGCCCCCATGGCGTTCGCGGCTGAGTTGTGGATCAGCAGCTGTAGTACATCTTGAATTCCATCGGGTGCGGGCAGTGCTCGTAGGCATAGATCTCTTCCCACTTCAGATCCATGTAGCCCTGGATCTGATCCTTGGTGAAGACGTCGCCCGCGGTGAGGAAGTCCATGTCCTTCTCCAGCTCGTCCAGCGCCTCGCGCAGTGACGAACAGACGGTCGGGATCTCGGCCAGCTCCTCGGGGGGCAGGTCGTAGAGATCCTTGTCCATGGCTTCGCCCGGGTGGATCTTGTTCTTGATACCGTCGATGCCGGCCATCAGCAGCGCGGCGAAGCACAGGTAGGGGTTCGCCGACGGATCCGGGAAACGGGCCTCGACGCGCTTGGCCTTGGGGCTTTCGGCCCACGGGATCCGGACGCAGCCCGAGCGGTTGCGGGCCGAGTAGGCGCGCAGCACGGGGGCCTCGAAGCCGGGGATCAGGCGCTTGTAGCTGTTGGTCGACGGGTTGGTGAAGGCGTTCAGCGCCTTGGCGTGCTTCAGGATGCCGCCGATGAAATACAGCGCCTCGTCGCTCAGGTCGGCGTACTTGTCACCGGCGAAGAGCGGCTTGCCGTCCTTCCAGATCGACATGTTCACGTGCATGCCGGTGCCGTTGTCGCCCGAGATGGGCTTGGGCATGAAGGTCGCCGACTTGCCGTAGGCGTCGGCCACGTTGTGGATGACGTACTTGTACTTCTGCAGATTGTCGGCCTGTTCGACCATGGTGCCGAAGATCAGCCCCAGCTCGTGCTGGCACGAAGCGACCTCGTGGTGGTGCTTGTCCACCTTCATGCCGATGCGCTTCATGGTCGACAGCATCTCCGAGCGCAGGTCCTGCGCGTCGTCGACGGGGTTCACCGGGAAGTAGCCGCCCTTGATGCCGGGGCGGTGGCCCATGTTGCCCATCTCGAAGTCCGCGTCGCTGTTCCACGCGCCGTCCTGGGCGTCGACCTCGTAGCTGACCTTGTTCATGGCCACCGAGTACTTGACGTTGTCGAACAGGAAGAACTCGGCCTCGGGACCGAAATAGGCGGTGTCGCCGATGCCGGACGAGCGCAGGTATTCCTCGGCGTTGCGCGCGGTGCCGCGGGGGTCGCGATCATAGCGTTCGCCGGTGTCGGGCTCGACCACGGTGCAGTGCACGCAGATGGTCTTTTCCGCGTAGAACGGGTCCATGTAGGCCGATCCCGCGTCGGGCATCAGTTTCATGTCGGACTGGTCGATGGATTTCCAGCCGGCGATGGACGAGCCGTCGAACATGAAGCCGTCTTCGAGGAAGTCCTCGTCGACCTCGTGCGACATCACCGTCACGTGCTGCAGCTTGCCGCGCGGGTCGGTGAAGCGGATGTCGACATATTCGATCTCTTCGTCCTTGATCTTCTGGACGAGTTCCTTGTTGTTCATGGAATACCCTCTTTCCCTGATTGGACTGGTCTTGTCGGGCGCGCGGCCGATTACAGCGCGTCGTGCCCGGTTTCACCTGTGCGGATCCGGATGGCCTGCTCCACCGGGCTCACGAAGATCTTGCCGTCACCGATCTTGTCGGTCTTGGCGGCCGAGATGATCGCCTCGACGGCGCTGTCGACCTGGCCTTCCTCGAGCACGACCTCGATTTTCACCTTCGGCAGGAAGTCGACGACATATTCGGCCCCGCGATAGAGCTCGGTATGGCCCTTCTGGCGGCCAAAGCCCTTAACTTCTAGCACGCTGAGGCCCTGGACGCCCACTTCCTGCAGCGCCTCCTTCACCTCGTCGAGCTTGAAGGGCTTGATGATCGCCTCGATCTTTTTCATGGGCCGATTCCTCCGGTTCCGCGTCACTTGGGGTCAGACCACTTCCCGCGCCGGGCCTCAATTGGATAGGCTGGGGGCAAGGGCGGTCGCTGGGGGTCATTCCTAGGGCGTGCTGAAATTATATGCAATGTGGCTTACGGCTGTGCAGTTTGTGAAGGGGTGTCGATGGAGCGTTTGCTGACTGCCGCAGAAATGCGCGAAACCGAGAAAGCTGCCATGGAAAGCGGCGAAACCTCGGGGCGCCAGCTGATGGAGCGGGCGGGCGAAGGGGCCGTGGCCGCTATCCTGTCGGAGTGGCCGGATCTGGCGGGCGGACCGCACCGCGCCGCCGTCTTGTGCGGCCCCGGAAACAACGGGGGCGACGGGTTCGTGGTGGCGCGCCTGCTGGCGGATAGGGGTTGGACGGTCGAGGTCTATCTTTACGGTGACCCCGATCGCGTCGCCGGCGATGCGCGCGCGAACCTCGAAGCCTGGACGGCCCGGCATCCGCTTCAGCCAATGGAGCAGGCAGCCGGCGCAACGCCGCCCGACCTGCTGATCGACGCCATGTTCGGCATCGGCGTGTCGCGTCCGATCCCCGACCTTTGCGTGCAAGCCTGGCACGCGCTTGCCGCATCGGACGCGCCCTCAGGGCCGCCGGGGCGCACCGTCGCGTTGGACTGCCCGTCGGGCTTCGACGTGGATCGCGGCGGCTACTTCCTGCCCGAGCCCGAGGGGAATGATCCCGCCGCATGGCGGCTGCTTCCGGACCTGTGCGTCACCTTTCACGCGGCGAAGCAGGGCTTGTTCCTCGAAGAAGCCGCCCGCCGCGCGCCGCGCGTCGTAGCTATCGGGTTGGCCGAGGACGCCGCCGCGACCGGCGCCGCCACCCGCGTGCTGTCCGGTGACGCCGCCGAGCAACGCGCGTGGTACCGCCGTGTCACGGGCGGCGAGGACCACCGCCACAAGTACGACCGGGGCCATGCACTGGTGCTGGGCGGCGGGCCGGGAAAGGGCGGCGCCGCGCGCATGGCGGCCCGGGCGGCGCTGCGGGCGGGCGCCGGGTTGGTCACCGTCGCCGTGCCTCAGGACGCTCTGCCCGAGAACGCGGCGCAGCTGAACGCGATCATGCTGTCTGCGATGGACACGCCCGACGACCTGGACCGGCTGCTAAAGGATGGACGCCTTTCCGCCGTTTGCCTCGGTCCGGGGCTCGGGGTGGGGGCGCGCACCCGTGAGCTGGTCGGGTCCGCGCTGGACAGCGGTCGGCGCGTGGTGCTGGATGCCGACGCTTTGACTAGTTTCCGCGAGGCGCCGGACACGCTGTTCGAGATGCTGAACGGCGATTGCGTGCTGACCCCGCACGAGGGCGAATTTGCCCGGCTCTTTCCCGACCTGGCCGAACGGGGGCGCAGCCTGTCCAAGATCGACGCGGCCCGGCAGGCCGCCGCACGCTGCGGCGCGGTGGTCCTTCTGAAGGGGGCCGCGACGGTCATTGCCGATCCGGAGGGGACGGTCAGCGTGCACGCCGCGCTTTACGACCGCAAGGTGCCGCAGCTGGCGACGGCGGGGGCAGGGGACGTGCTGGCCGGGTTCATCACCGGGCTCTGCGCCGCGCCGGGCCGTGACACGCGCGCCGTGACCGAGCTGGCCACGTGGCTGCACGCCGAATCCGCACGCAGCTTCGGCCCCGGTCTCATCGCCGAGGATCTGCCGGATGAGCTTCCGAAGGTGCTGGCCGCGCTCGGTGCTTGAAGGGCCAGCCAGCATGGGCGCAACCAGAGCGCCGTAGCGCGGCTTTGTCGGTCCGGAAGCACTGACGACGTGACGCCAGCCCCCTGCGCATCACTTGCTGATGTGGAACGACGAAGCGGTCGCGCCCGGGGTGCCGCGTGTCAGTCCTTCAACGGCGACACCCGGGCCAGGCCGCGAACCTTCTCAAGCGCCGCGCCCGAATCGATACTTTCGCGCGCGATCTCGACGCCCGCTGCCAGGTCGTCCGCGCGTCCGGCCACCACCAGCGCCGCCGCCGCGTTCAGCAATACGGCGTCGCGATAGGCGCCGGTCGCGCCCTCCAGCAGCGCGCGGAAGGCGCGGCCGTTCTCGTCCGGGGTGCCGCCCACGATGGCCTCGAACGGATGCACGGGCAGGCCCGCGTCCTCGGGTGCGATCTCGTGCTCGGTCACCGCGCCGTCCTCGAGTTTCAGAACCGTGCTGGGTGCCGCGATCGAGATCTCGTCGGTGCCGTCGCCGCCATGGACCAGCCACGCGCGCGTGCTGCCCAGCGCGCCCAGCGTCTCGGCCATGGGGCGCAGGACCGCGCGTGAGAACGCGCCGGTCAGCTGGTATTTCACGCCCGCGGGGTTCGTCAGCGGGCCGAGGATGTTGAAGATCGTGCGCGTGCCCAGCTCGGACCGGGTGGGCATCACGTGGGCCACGGCGGGGTGATGCATGGGCGCCATCATGAAGCCGATGCCGACCTCGTTCAGCGCGCGCTCGACCGTTTCGGGGCCGACCATCACGTCGATGCCCATCTGGGCGATGGCATCCGCGGCGCCGGATTTCGAGCTGAGGTTGCGGTTGCCGTGCTTGGCCACCGGAACGCCCGCGCCCGCGACCACGAAAGCCGTGGCGGTCGAGATGTTCAGCGTGCCCTTGCCGTCGCCGCCGGTGCCGACGATGTCCATGGCGCCCTCGGGCGCGCGCACGGCGCGGCACCGCGCGCGCATGGCGGCCGCGGCGGCGGCGTATTCGGCGACCGATTCTCCGCGCGTGCGCAGGGTCATCAGGAATCCGCCGATCTGGCTGGGCGTCGCTTCGCCGTCGAACAGCATCCCGAAGGCGGTCTCGGCCTCGGGGCCGGTCAGGGGGCGGTCGACGGCGGCGGCGATCAGCGGCTTCAGGTCATCGCTCATGCCGGGACCGCGCACAGGTCCAGGAAGTTGCGCAGCATGGCGTGTCCATGCTCGGACCGAATCGATTCGGGGTGGAATTGCACGCCATGGATGGGCAGCGACCGGTGCGCCAGCCCCATGATCGTGCCGTCGGCCAGCTCGGCCGTGACCTGCAGGCTGTCGGGCAGCCCGTCGCGTTCGACCACCAGCGAATGGTAGCGGGTCGCGCGCAGCGGGCTGGGCAGCCCCTTGAAGACGGATGCCCCCGCGTGGCGCATCTCGTCCACCTTGCCGTGCACGATGGCGCTGTGGCGGATCACCCGCCCGCCCATGGCCTGCCCGATGGCCTGGTGGCCCAGGCAGACACCCAGCAGCGGGGTGCCGCTGTCGGCGGCCGCCTGCACCATCTCGAGGCAGATGCCGGCCTGGTCGGGGTCGCAGGGGCCGGGCGACAGCACGATGCCGGCGGGCCGCTTGGACATGGCCTCCGCCGCGCTCAGCGTGTCGTTGCGCACGACCTCGACCTCGGCGCCGAGTTCGCCGAGGTAATGCACGAGGTTCCAGGTGAAGCTGTCGTAGTTGTCGATAAGCAGGAGCAAGCCGCCGGGCCTTTCGAGTGGAAACGGGGGGTGATCCCGTTGATCTGTCGCGATATACATGCGCAAAGGCGCGTCGAAGCGTCAAGCTGGGCCGACGACGGCGCCGCGTCAAGCGCTGCCCGGTCGGCCCTTTAAAGGTTACAGGGTGGGGCCGGGGGACGGCGCCCCGCGCGCGTCCCGAGTCAGGTTACGGAGAGTCCGAGTTGAGCATGGCGTTGTTGAAAGGCGTTGCCACCGGCGGGGTCGTGTCGCTGAGCATCGTGGTCGTGGCGTCGCAGATGCTGAACCTGCAGACCCTGAGCACGACACCGCCCGAGGCCGCGACGGCGCTGGACGACAGCGGGACGCTGCCCGGGGCCGGTCCCGACACCGATGAGTCCACGGCGGTGCGGGTGCCGCGCCCGGAGGACGATTCCGGTCCCGGGACGGCAGAGCGGGATATCGATCCAACCAGCCCCACGCCGCCGGGATCGGTCGACACCGATCTTGCGGCCGCCGACCCCGGCGCCGCGCCCGCCGTTCCCGATGCGCAGGGTGACCAGGCCGCGGACCTGCAAATGGGCGCGCCCGATCCCGACGCGCAGGCCGCGCCGGTCGATCGCAGCCCGACGCCCGACGCGCCGCCCGCCGACGCGCCCGACAGCCGCCTGGCGAACGCCCCCGAGGCCGATCCGACGCCCGACGCCGTGCCCGCCGCGCCGGGCCCCACGGTGATCGTTGACCCGAACGTGACCCTTGCCGCGCCGTCCCTCCAGGAGGGCCCGACCGTTTCCGCCGCGCCATCCACGGATTCCGGGATCGATGCCGGCGCCCCGGCTGCCCCCGGCGCCGATGAGACCATGCGGCTGGCCGAGGCGCCGACCGCCCTGGGGCCGCCGCCGGCGCCCCCCGCCGATGAGGAACCGGAACAGGTCGCCGATCCTGCCGACAGTCCTGTCGCGTCCCGCACGCAGACCCCGGGGGACCCCGTTGCGGACGCCACAAGCGAAGACGAGGGCACCGCGCCGGTCGACAGGGCAGGGACCACACAGGCCGACGCGCCGGAGGAGGCCCCGCTGGACGAGGGGACCGGCAATCCGGTGGACATCGCGAGCGATGCGGACGACACCTCCGCCGACATGGCAGACGCGGCCCCGGCCGACGGCGCGCTGGATGGCGACCCGGCCGAGATGCCCGGCACCGCGGTCGATCTGGCCGGGGACACGCCACCGAACGGGACCGGCGAAACCTCCGCCCCCGACGGGACTGCCCCGCCAGCGACCGCCCCGGAAAATGCGCCGGTCGAGTTGGCGCAGGAAACCACCGGCGATCCCGCCCCCGGGCAGACCGAACCCGACCGGGCAACCGCGTCCGACGATCAGCCCGCGGAGTCGGCGAGTGAACCGGCGCGTGGCGTCAGCGCCGCCGACGTGATCGACCTGGACCAGATCGTCGTGCCCGAGGAAGACGGTCCCGCTCCGGACGGCCCGATGGCAGGAACGGGGATCGATGGCACCGATGAGCTCGAGGCAGGGGTGCCCCAGTTCGACCGGGACGATGATATCGCGACACCCGGCGGTTCGGCGGTGACCGGGGGCGGTGCGGCCCCCGCCGCCCCGTCGACGACCGAGCCCGGTCGTGTCCGCACGAATCGCCTGGTCCAGATCGAGCCCGCGCCCGAACCAGACCCCGCGCCTGAGGGTCAGCAGGAAGACGCCGAGGCCGCGGGCGATGACGAGACTGCGACCGCTGACAACGACACCGACGCTGCCCCCGCGGGCCGCGCGCCGCGTGAAACGGCCGAGGCCGAGCCCGCGACGGAGGATGATCCGTCGCTCAGCCCCGACGAGCGGGTGGCCCTGGCCGAGGCCGAGAACCCCGAAGCCGGACCCACCTTGCCGTCATCGAACCTGATCGAGCGTCGGATGCAGGGAATCGGACCCGATATCGGCACACCGGGCCCCGGCGCCGGCCCGGCGCCCTCCGCTGCGCCCTCCGTGACCGCCACCCCGCTCGAGATCGACCCGGACGCGCCGGTGGCCGAGCTGACCGGCGATCCCATGGTCGACTTCCGCCAGCCCTTCGAAAACCCCGGCGACCTGCCCGTGATGGCGGTGATCCTGCTGGATTACGGCGGGCCGATGATCGACGTGCCCGTGAACGCGACCATCGCGCTGGACGCGACCCTGCCGGATGCCGCCGAACGCGCCGCCGCCTATTTCGCCATGGGTTTCGAGGTCGCGGTCATGCCGGACATGACCGGGGGTGGCTCGGCCGAAGACACGGCGCAGGCGTTGCGCGCGAGCCTGTCCGCCGTGCCCTTCAGCCTGGCCGTGGTCGAGGATCCGTCGCGCCCCCTCGGCACGGCGTCCGACACGGTCGAGACCATCCTCGACGGCTTGTCCGACAGCGGCCACGGGCTGGTCACGCTGCCCCAGGGTCAGAACCGGGCCCAGCAGCTTGCGGCGCGGGCCGAGGTTCCGGCGGGACTGGTGTTCCGGCAGATCGACAACCAGGGCCAGGACCTTGCTGCGGTGAAACGCTTCCTCGACAACGCCGCCTTCCGGGCGCGCCAGCAGGAGACGGTCATCCTGCTGGGGCGCAACCGTCCGGAAACCACCGGCGCGATCCTGGAATGGCGGCTGGGCAACCGCGCCTCCAGCGTCGAGCTTGCGCCGCTCTCGGCGGTGCTGGTTCCCACGGGTGACTGACGCAAGCGCCGACGCGCGGCGGGGTCTTGTCGGGCTGGCCGCCTGCCTTGGCGCGAGCATCATCTGGGGGCTGTCGCCGCTCTACTACGCGGCGCTGGACCACGTGCCGGCCATCGACATCATCGCCCATCGCACCGTCTGGTCGGCGGTGCTGTTCGCCGCGATCCTGTCGGCCACGGGCCGGCTGGGGGCGCTGCGCCGGGTGATGTCGGATCGCGGCGCGATGGTGCGGCTGACGCTGGCCGCCATCCTGATCTCGGTCAACTGGCTGGTCTTCGTGCTGGCGGTGCAGCGCGGCTCGGTGATCGAGGCCTCGCTGGGCTACTATATCTTTCCGCTCGTGGCCGTCGCGCTGGGCTTCGTCGCGTACGGAGAACGGCCCAGCCGGCTGCAATGGACGGCGGTGACGCTGGCCTCGGCCGGGGTTCTGGTGCTGAGCATCGGGCTGGGCGTCGCGCCCTGGATCAGCCTGCTGCTGGCGGGAAGCTTCGCGACCTACGGGACCCTGAAGCGCGGACTGGCCACCCACGCCACGGTCAGCGTGACGGTCGAGGTCGCCTTGCTGGCGCCTTTCGCGCTGGCCTTTATCGCGGTGCGGGACGGCGCCCATTTCGACGAGGGGCTGCTGACCCAGGCGCTGCTGATCGGGACGGGGCCGCTGACCGCGCTGCCGCTGGTGCTGTTCGCCGTGGCCGCCCAGCGGCTTCATTTCGCGACGCTGGGGATCTTCTTCTACGTGAACCCGACGCTGCAATTCCTGATCGGGGTCACCGTCTTTGCCCAGGCTTTCACCCCTTGGCACCAGGTGGCGTTCCCGCTGATCTGGCTGGCGGTCAGCCTTTATTCCTGGTCGCTCTGGCGCAGTTCCAGGCGGTCGCGCAGGGCGGCCATGGCGGCTTCGGCATCCGGCACGACCTGAACGAATCCCATGAGCGAACGGTCGGCGAAACCCTGTTCGACCACGTGATCCATCAGCGCCACCAGCGGGTCCCAGAAACCGTTCACGTTGACCAGCACCACGGGCTTGGCGTGCAGGCCCAGCTGGCGCCAGGTCAGCGCCTCGAAGAACTCGTCCAGCGATCCCGCGCCGCCGGGCAGCATGACCACCGCGTGGGCGTTCATGATCATCACCTTCTTGCGCTCGTGCATGGTCTCGGTGACGACGAAGCTGTCCAGGTCGCGCTTGCCGACTTCCATGTCCAGCAGGTGGGTCGGGATGACGCCCATGGTCGCGCCGCCCGCCGCCTGCGCCGCGCGCGCGACCCGGCCCATCAGCCCCACGTCTCCCGCGCCGTAGACCAGCCGCCAGCCCGCAGCTGCCAGCCCCCGGCCCAGCGCATCGGCCGCCGCGGCGAAGGCCGGGTCGGCCCCCTCGCGCGAGCCGCAATAGACACAGATCGAAGGGGTGTCGGGGCTGGACATGGCAAACCTTGCAAATTGGCGTTTTTTGACGGCAGAACACGGCGTTGCTAGACTTCAAAGACGCATCGGGCAAGGCCCGCTCTGCCACTGCTGCCAGGGGATGACGCAAGGATGACCGCGCGACTGCTGCGATGGGCCGCCGTGGCCGCGACGCTGGGCCTGATCGGCGTGCTGCTGTTCGGCCCGGAAAACACCCTGTCGCCGCCGGAAACGGCGCCCGCCGATGCCGAAATAACGGACGCGACCGCCGCCGGAGAAGCCGCCACGGATCAGTCCCGCGACCTGGCCGCCGTCGAAGCCGGTGATGCGCCGGAAGAAGCCGGGTCCGCGTCTTCCGGTCCCGGGGCATCGGACGCGACCGCGCCAGCGGCGCCCGCGCCCGGGGCCGGGACGGCCACGCCCGATCGGGACACGGCGATGTCGGCCGCGTCGCAATCCACCGAGACTGCGCAACAGGGGGACACGGAGGCCTCGGACGCGGCGGGAACCATCGATGTCGACCTCTTCCGAGTGGAACCTGACGGCAGCGGCATCGTCGCGGGCTCGGGGCGGCCCGGGGCGCGGTTCGACCTGCTTCTGGACGGCCAGGTGGTGGGCGACGCCACGGCCGGGGACGATGGCGGGTTCGTCAGCTTCTTCACCTTGCCCGCCAGCGACGCGCCGCAGGTCCTGCGCCTGTCGGGCGAGGGGGCCAGCAGCGACAGCTTCATGATCCAGCCTCTGCGCGCGCCGTCCGCCGCGCCCGCGGTGGCCGATGCCAATGTCGACACGCCCGAGGACGCGCGGCCCGAGACGGCGGGCGCCGCCGCCCGCAGCCTGGATGCGCCGTCGCCGACCGGGGGCGATCCCGCGACGGCCCTCGATGCGGGAACGACCGATGTCGTCGCCGGGCTGACGCCGGATGTGGCCACACCCACCGTGCCGCCGCTGGCGACAGGCGACGCCGGGGCTCTCGCGAACGACCCGTCCGAAACTGCCGCGACGGAACCGGGCGGGCCGGCGGGAACGCCGCCGCCCCCGTCAGTGGCGGCAGCCGCCCAACCCGCACCGGGCCCCGACGCGCCCAGCGTGGCCGTGGACACGTTGCCCGATGCGCCCGAGGCAAGCGCACCGCCGGTCCAGACCGGCCCCGTCGCCACGGCGACTGCGCCCGTTGATGCCGCGCCCCCCGCCGCGCCGCGGGTGATCCGGGCGGGGCGCGACGGCGTCGCGGTCGTGCAGGACGGTGACACGGCCCGGCCCGAGGCGCTGAGCGATCTGAGCATCGACACCATCACCTATGCCGATGGCGGCGCGGTGCGGCTGGGCGGGCGCGGGAATGCCGGGGGGCAGGTGCGCGTCTACGTGGACAACGCCCCGGTCGAACTGGCCACCACCGCGCCCGACGGTCAGTGGCGCGCGGACCTGCCCCGGCTGGATCCCCGCGTCTATACCCTGCGCGTGGATCAGATCGACGCCGACGGGCGCGTGATCTCGCGCGCCGAGACGCCATTCCGCCCCGAAACCCAGAGCGCGCTGGCGCGGCTCGAACGAGATGCCGACGGCAACGAGGTGGCGCTGGTGACGGTGCAGCCGGGCTTCACGCTCTGGCGGATCGCGGACGAGAACTACGGCGACGGTTTCGCCTACGTCCGGGTGTTCGATGCGAATTCGGACAAGATCCGCGATCCCGACCTGATCTATCCCGGGCAGGTCTTCACCGTTCCCCAGTGATCCGGGCCGCGCCTGTCAGGCGCGGGCCAGCGCGGTCTCGAGGTCCCCGTAGCCGGTCCGGCGCCGCTCGAACGCCAGGCCCAGCCTGCGCGCCGCGTCCTCGGCGCGCGCCGTGAGCGTCGCATCGTCGGTCTGCGCCAGGTAGACCAGCGTGGTGTAGTGGCCGAAATAGGCATCGCGCAGCTGCGGATGCCGGTCGAGCCCGAGGGGCCTGGTCACGAAGGCGTCGAACTGCCGGGCGAGGAAATCGGTCAGGTAGAAGCACGTCATGTCGTCCTCGCCGCGCGCGGCGAAGCGGTCGAGCCCGTCGAAGAAGGCGTAGCAATGGGGGCCCGCGATCATCTCGACGCCCAGCCGCGCGCAGGTCGCGGCCAGCGCGCCGCCGGTCCCGCAATCGGCATAGGCCACGAAGATCCGGTCATAGCTGTCGCGGTGTTGCGCCACCGCCCCGGCCACTGCGTCCGGAATGCGGTCCGGCGTGTTGTGCAGGATGGCGGGCAGGCAGGCGAGATCCATGTGGCCCCAGCCGTTCAGGCGGATCAGCGCCGTGATTTCGTGTGCCAGCGCGCCGCAGGCGAGGATCAGGATCCGTCCATCCCCGCTGGGCGCTGTGCCGCCATGGGTCAGCGTATCGACCGGCGGAAGCGTATCAGCCAAGGCGCACGGCCGTCCCGTAGGCAAGGACCTCGGACGCGCGTTCGGCGATCTGCGACGTCTCGAACCGCGCGCCGACGATGGCGTCGGCCCCCAGCGCCCGCGCCTCGGCCACCATGCGGTCATGGGCCTGTTCGCGCGCGCCGGCCAGCAGCTGCGCGTATTCCCGCACCTCGCCACCCACGAGGTTGCGCAGGCTGGCGACGATATCGCTGCCCACGTGCTTGGCGCGCACGGTCGATCCGCGCACGAGGCCCAGCGTTTCGGTGATCTGCCGGCCCGCGACCGTTTCGGTGGTGGTGATGAGCATGACGCGGCCCTTTCAGCGCGGGGTCTGGTCGTAATGGTCGTCCTCGTGCGAGGACAGACGCTGGGCGATCACCCGCCAGACGACATAGAGAACAAGAGCGGCCGGGATCAGCAGCGTCAGCGCCAGCGGCGCATGCAACCCGGCCACGATCATGCTGCCCAGCCAGATGGTCAGACCGGCGGCGAAAACCACGATCACGAGGATCAGGACGAACTTGTCGAGCGGCATGGCGCACCTCCTGACCCAGATATAGGGGCCGTCGATGCGCCGCGGAAGATCAGTCCGCCGCGTTGGCGCCGTGACCTTTCAGAATCATGCGCACCAGCAGCGCGGCCAGCAGGGCGACGGGCATCATGGCCGCCAGCCCGGGCGCGCTCAGCGCATCGGCCGAGAGGGCGACGGCGGTGCGCAGCGAGGCGAGGAAGAACACGGTGGGAAGGGCGACGAGGGACAGCAGGACAACATTGATCTTGCGGTGCATTCGAAAGGGCTCCGGTTGTGTCGCCCTCAGAATTACGTTGCGTCATGGCGAAAAAGCGGCGCCAATTGGCGCTCATTCGGGAATTGTCGCGACCGTTCCGGGTCGCCCACCGGAAGCAGCGTTCGCTTCCGGTGGGGTAGGGGATCAGGCGACGCCCTGGTTGTGGCGACGGGCGACCTGGGCCTTGGCCGTTTCCACGGCGACAGCGGCGTCCCGGCAATAGGCATCGGCGCCGATGGCCTTGCCGAATTCCTCGTTCAGCGGCGCGCCGCCCACCAGCACGATATAATCGTCGCGGATGCCCTTCTCGACCATGCTGTCGATGACGACCTTCATGTAGGGCATCGTCGTGGTCAGCAGGGCGGACATGCCCAGGATGTCGGGCTGTTCGGTCTCCAGCGCTTCAAGATACTTCTCGACCGCGTTGTTGATGCCCAGGTCGACCACCTCGAACCCGGCGCCTTCCATCATCATGGCGACGAGGTTCTTGCCGATGTCGTGGATGTCGCCCTTCACGGTGCCGATCACCATCTTGCCCATGCGCGGGGCGCCCGTCTCGGCCAAGAGCGGCTTGAGGATGGACATGCCACCCTTCATGGCGCCCGCGGCCAGCAGGACCTCGGGCACGAAAAGGATGCCGTCTCGGAAGTCGTTGCCGACGATGGTCATGCCGCCCACCAGCGCCTTGGTCAGCACGTCGTAGGGCTGCCATCCGCGCTCGAGCAGGATGTTGACGCCTTCCTCGATCTCTTCTTTCAGGCCGTCATACAGGTCGTCGTGCATCTGCTGGACAAGTTCGTCATCGTCCAGTTCGCTCAGGATGATCTCTTCGTCGTCTGACATCTTGCACTCCTTCTAAAGGCGCGGCGTTTCAGTTCCGTATGGCGGAACCGGCCGCGGCCAGTTGGTGATTGGCGACATGGATTGTCGATTTGGCGACGTTAAGACACTGTTTCGTCGCCCGATCTGGCGAATGTTCTTTTTTCGTTCTAGTCTGGCCGCATGACTCGCAGCCCCCATACCGCTCCGCCGCGCCAGCGCACGCCCGGGCGCGGCACCGACAGCAACCCCGAAACCCGTTTCGACCGCTACGCGCGGGTGGCCGAGGATGACGGTTGGGCGGTCTCCGAGGATGAGGATCTGCCGACCCTTAGGACCGAGGTGCGGGACGAGTCGCCGCGCCGTGTCATCACGCGCAACACGTCGCCCGATATCGGCTTCGACCGGTCGATCAACCCGTACCGGGGCTGCGAACACGGCTGCGTCTACTGCTTCGCGCGGCCCAGCCACGGGTATCTCGGCATGTCGCCGGGGCTGGACTTCGAAACGCGGCTCATCGCGCGCCCCGACGCGCCCGCGCGGCTGGAAACCGAGCTGCGGCGGAAGGGCTACGCCCCCGCGACCATCGCCATGGGCACCAACACCGACCCCTACCAACCGATCGAGCGGGATCGCTGCATCATGCGCGGCATTCTCGAGGTGTTGCAGCGGTTTCGTCACCCGCTGAGCATCGCCACCAAGGGCAGCCTGGTCGAACGCGACGCGGACATCCTGTCCGAGATGTCGGGGCAGGGTCTGGCGCGGGTCGGTGTGTCGGTCACGACGCTGGACGCCGGGCTGGCCCGGACGCTGGAGCCGCGCGTGCCGTCGCCCGCGCGCCGGCTGAAAACGATTGAGCGTCTGGCCCGTGCCGGGGTCGAGGTGCGGGTCATGGCCTCGCCGCTGATCCCGGGCCTGACCGATCCCGAGCTCGAATCGATCCTGCAATCGGCGCGCGACGCGGGCGCGGTGGCCGCCTCGTGGATCATGCTGCGCCTGCCCTTCGAGGTGTCGGGCCTTTTCGAGGACTGGTTGGAGACCCACGCGCCGGGCCGCCGCGACAAGGTTTTGGCGCGCCTGCGCGAGATGCATGGCGGCAAGACCTACTCGGCCGAGTGGGGGCACCGTATGCGCGGCCAGGGGGTGCACGCGGCGCTGATCGCGAAACGGTTCGATCTGGCCGTCAAGCGGCTGGGTCTGGTCGAACATCTCCCGCCTCTCAGGTGCGATCTGTTCCAGGTGCCGCTGGGCGATGCGCGGCAGCCGTCGCTGTTCTAGGCCGAAGATCATCCGGGATGATCTTTTCGAGACAATCCCGGATTGTCTCCGGCACATGATCCGGGATCATGTGCGGGCGCGGCGCCCGCGGCGGCGTTCGCGGGGCGCGGCGGTATCGTCGCCCGTGCCGTCGGTCGGCGACGAGAACCCGCCTAGCCGCGCCTCGATCGCGGCCAGGTCCGGCGTGTCACCGCGCGGTGTCTCTTCCAGGGCGCGGCGCATGTGGGCCAGGTGCTCGGGCGTGGTGCCGCAGCAGCCGCCGATGATCCGCGCGCCACAGTCGCGGGCCAGCACGGCGTAATCGGCCATCAGCTCGGGCGTGCCGTCATAGTGGATGTGGCCCTCCACGTATTTCGGGATGCCGGCATTGCCCTTGGCGATCACGGGCCGGTCCGGATCGGCCGCCACCATGCCCAGCACGGTGCGCAGCAGGTCCGAGGCGCCCACGCCGCAATTGGCGCCGAAGGCCAGCGGCTTGCTGTCGTTCAGCTTGCCCACGAGGGTCACCATGTCGGTGGATGTCACGCCCATCATGGTGCGGCCCGCGGTGTCGAAGCTCATCGTGCCGCACCAGGGCATGCCGGCCAGGCGCGCGGCCTCGGCGGCGGCGCGGTACTCCTCGGGCGCGCTGATGGTCTCGACCCACAGCACGTCGGCGCCGCCTTCCTTCAGGCCCTCGGCCTGTTCGTGGAACATCTCGACCGCCAGCTCGTGGGTGAGGGTGCCCATGGGCGCGAAGATGTCGCCGGTCGGACCGACGCTGCCCGCAACGACAACGGGGCGATCGGCGGCATCGGCCACCTCGCGCGCCAGTTCGGCGCCCGCGCGGTTCAGCTCGCGCACGCGGTCCTGCGCGTCGTGGAGTTTCAGCCGCGAGGCGTTGCCGCCGAAGGTATTGGTCAGGAACAGGTCGCTGCCCGCGCCCACCGGGCCCTGGTAGAGCGCGCGGATTTTCTCGGGCGAGTCCACGTTCCACAGCTCGGGGGCGTCGCCGGACTGAAGCCCCATGTTGAACAGGTTCGTTCCGGTGGCGCCGTCCGCCAGGATCCAGTCGCGCGTGGCGAGCATTTTGGTCAGGGCGTCGGACATGGTGCTTTGCTTCCCAGAATTGATTTCCGCTGATGTGTCACGAATGCGCGCTGTGGACAAATGCAGATGTTTCATCATCTTCATGCGCCGGTGCCGTTTCGGGCGGTCGCGCGATGCACCACAGCAGGTCCGCCAGGCCGAGCGCAAGGGCCAGCCGGGAGGGCGCCGCGGCATACAAGGGACGCCAGCGCGGATCGAAATACGATTTGAACCGGCGCAGACCCTCGCTGCCCCGGGGCTGCCAGCGCGCCCCGTCCGCCACCGCGGCGAGGGAGACCTGGCGCATGCCACAGGCGCGCGCCGCCGTGATCGCGTGCGCGACGAGCGCGTGCATCGTTCCGTCCGGCGCCTCGGCGTCCCAGCGGACAAGGTCGAGCGTCCATTCCCGAGCGCCCTGGTGCAGCGTGATGAAGGCCACGGCGCGGCCGCGCAGACGGGCGGTGAAGACGCGCTGATGGGACACGTAGCAGGGCGCATAGCGGCCCATGGAGACGCCGCGCGCGGGGCCGCAGGCGGCCTGCCAGGCGCGGTCGATCCGCGCCATGTCGGCGGGGCAGGCGGGGTCGGTGCCGATGGTCACGCCCGCCGCCTCGGCCTTGCGCAGCTTGCGGCGCAGTTGCCGGCACGCCGGGCGCGCGGGGTCGAAGGTGCGCGCGTCGACCACCGCCTCGGCGCCCAGCCGCAGCCGCGCCCAGCCCCGTGCCCCGAGCAGAACGGCATCGCGCGCATCGACCTTGTAGGCGAGCGGGATACGTCCCTGTACCCATGCCGCATCGATCAGCGCGTCGGCCCGGGTGTGGCCGTCATAGTCCGCACCGATCTGCGCCAGCGTGTGCGGTGCGGCCCAGCAGGTCGCGGCGGGCCGGCCATGGAGTAGCAGGGCCACCGCGCCGGGCTGATGCAGCAGACTGGCCTCGGCGCGCGTCGCGTCCGGCGGTGGGGCCAGTCCCGTGGCGGTGCGTGCGGGCAGGTCCGGCGCGGCGAAAAGGCTGGGGCGCAGGGTCAGCGCGGCGAGCGCCAGCGCACCGGGCACGGCCACGTGGGCCATTCGGAACGCCATCGCCGCGCAGATGAGCGCGCCCGGCGCCGCCAACGGCAGCGACTGCGCCAGCGTCAGGTCGAAGCTGCCCGCCCCGCCCGGAAGACCCGACGCCAGGCCGGCGCCAAGGCTCAGCAGGAAGGCCGGCAGCACCTGGAGATAGGGAATCTCGGGCAGGAAGGCCCAGAACGCGCAGGCCGCGAAGCTGGCATCGGCCATGGCCCAGCCGGCGATGGTCAGCACCAGTGGAAGCGGCGGCAAGCGCCCCGCGCGCCGGTTCAGCGCCACGGCCAGCAGCCCGGCGGCCACCACGGCAAGGATGCTCCACCCCGCGATGCGCAGCGCGGTGCCGCCCAGGCCGCCCGACACGAAGCCCAATGCGGCCAGCGTGGCCAGCGCAGCCAGGAACGCGCCGGAACTGGCGGCCGTCACCATGGCCGCGCGCCCCAGCCCCCCGGCCGGATCGCAGCGCCAGCGCACCAGCAGCCCGACCAGAGGCCCCAGGCCGGTGACCTGCGTGACGCCCAGCGCCGCCATCGCGCTGCGCCCGGCGGCCAGCGGGGCCCGGCGGGTGCCGAGCGCGCGGTGCACCGCGGCCTCGGACCGGGCGAAACAGCCGAAACAGGCAGCGGTGGCCGCAAGCGACAGGGCCCATTGCCCCGGCCCGATCCGGCCCAGCCGCGCCAGGATGTCGCCCAGCTCGGCCGCCGGCCACGCATCGCGTAGCGCCACCAGGAGGGCCACGGCGATGAGCATGGGAAAAAGGCCCCGCAAGGCGGGACCCAGATACATCGTGACTGCCTGATACATACCCTACCCGTCGAAGCTGCCCCGACGGGCACGATGACAGGCAGATGCCAAGAATTCGCTAAGGCGAGAAGAGGTCTTCGTCAGCTTTCGTCGGCGAGTTGCGCCTTCGCCTCGGTCAAGAGCTCGGTCATCTTGTCGCGCAGGGTCTTTTCCTCGACCCGGTCGCCCAGGTCGCCCTTCACCTTGCGGTAGACGTCCTCGTCGCCGGCTTCCTCGAAATCGGCCTTGACCACTTCCTTGGCATACTCGGCGGCGTCGTCGCCGGTCTTGCCCATCAGGTCGGCGGCCCAGAGCCCCAGCAGGCGGTTGCGCCGTGCCTCGGCCTTGAACTGCATCTGGGCATCGTGGGCGAACTTGTTCTCGAACGCCTTCTCGCGGTCGTGCATGTCGGTCATGGGGACCTCCCTGGTGGTATTCGTTTCTTTTATGCGGCCCGTCGTGCGCGCTGCCAAGCCCCCGTTCTTGCCGGTGCGTCGGCAATCGCCTATACGCCGCAGCAACACCCGGGCGCCCGGTGCGCGCGCGCCCCGATCGAGGAGCACCCATGGCACGGCGCAAGAAAATCTACGAAGGCAAGGCCAAGATCCTGTACGAAGGCCCCGAGCCGGGCACCTTCGTGCAGTATTTCAAGGATGACGCCACCGCGTTCAACGCCGAGAAGAAGGCGACGATCGACGGAAAGGGCGTTCTAAACAACCGCCTGTCGGAGTTCTTCATGAAGGGGCTGACGCAGATCGGCATCCCCAACCATTTCCTCAAGCGGCTGAACATGCGCGAGCAGCTGATCCGCCAGGTCGAGATCATCCCGCTGGAAGTGATCGTGCGCAACTTCGCCGCCGGCTCCATGTCGACGCGGCTGGGCCTGTCGGAGGGCACCGCGCTGCCGCGTCCCATCGTCGAGTTCTGCCTCAAGGACGACAAGCTGGGCGACCCGCTGGTCAGCGAAGAGCACATCATCGCCTTCGGCTGGGCGTCGCAGCAGGACCTGGACGACATGCTGGCGCTGGCCCTGCGGGTGAACGACTTCATGTCGGGCGTCATGCTGGCCGTCGGCATCAAGCTGGTGGATTTCAAGATCGAGATCGGCCGGGTGTGGGAGAACGACTTCCAGCGCCTGATCGTCGCCGACGAGATCAGCCCCGACTCGTGCCGGCTGTGGGATGTCGAGACCGGCCAGAAGCTGGACAAGGACGTGTTCCGCCGCGACCTGGGCAGCCTGACCGACGCCTATACCGAGGTGGCACGGCGCCTGGGGGTTCTGCCCTCGAACGTCACCCACGCCACCAAGCCCACGCTGATCAATTGAGGGCCGCCGGAGCGCCGTCAGGTATTTTGAGAAAGATGAAGCAGGGGACCGCGCGATGAAGGCACGGGTACACGTGATGCTGAAGGACGGGGTTCTCGACCCCCAGGGCGAAGCGGTGCGCCACGCGTTGGGGTCGCTGGGCTTCGACGAGGCGCACGGCGTGCGTCAGGGCAAGGTGATCGAGCTGGATCTCGAGGATGGCACGTCCGAGGCGCGCATCGGCGAGATGTGCGAAAAGCTGCTGGCCAACACGGTCATCGAATCCTACCGGATCGAGATCCTCTAGGTGCGTATCGCCATCGACATGGACGAGGTGCTGGCCGACACGAACGCGGCCAAGCTGACCTTCCTGCGCGAGCGGGGCTATTCCTTCACCGAGGATGAGATGACGGGCCGCAAGGTGACCGAGCTCGTCAGCGCCGAGGATGCCGCGCGGGTCGAGACGATGCTGCATCGCGGTGTCGTGTTCGGCAATGTCGACGTCATCGAGGGCGCGCAGGGGGCGCTGGCGCGGCTGGTCGAGGATCACGAGGTCTATATCGCCACGGCCGCGATGGAGTATCCCGCGTCCTGCGTCCACAAGGTGGCGTGGATGGAGCGGCATTTCCCCATGGTGCCCGTGCTGAACCTGGTCCTGTGCGGCGACAAGTCGATCATCGCGGCCGACGTGCTGATCGACGATTCGCCGCGCCACTTCGAGAATTTCGGCGGCATCGGCGTCTGCTTCGATGCGCTGCACAATCGCGGGCAGGACGTCGCCCACCGGCTGATGCGCTGGTCCGACGCGCCCGACCTCATCGACCGGCTGGAACAGGAGGGTGCGCAATGAAGGCGGCCGTCATCGTCTTTCCCGGATCGAACTGCGACCGCGACCTGGCCGTGGCCCTGCGCGCGGCGGGGTTCGACGTGACCATGGTCTGGCACAAGGAGACCGGCCTGCCGGGCGGCGTCGACCTCGTGGGTCTGCCGGGCGGATTCTCGTTCGGGGACTACCTGCGCTGCGGCGCCATCGCGGCGCGCTCGCCGATCGTCGGGGCCGTGGTGGATCACGCGAAGAAGGGTGGCTATGTCCTTGGAATCTGTAACGGTTTCCAGATCCTGACCGAAAGCGGCCTGTTGCCCGGCGCGCTGATGCGCAACCGCGAACTGAAATACATCTGCCGGACCGTGCCGCTGATCGTGAAAAACGCCGACAGCCCTTTCACCGGCGGCTATCGCGACCGGCAGGCGATCGACATTCCCATCGCCCATCACGACGGTAACTATTCCGCCGACGCCGACACGTTGGCGCGACTGTCCGGCGAGGGCCGCGTGGCCTTCACCTATGCCGCCAATCCCAACGGGTCGCGCAACGATATCGCCGGGATCCTGAGCGAGAACGACCGGGTCCTGGGCATGATGCCCCACCCCGAGCGGGCGGCCGACCCGGCGCTGGGCGGCACCGACGGACGGGCGCTGTTCACGAGCCTTGCGCAATCCTTCGCCGAGGCCTGAGCTTGCCCGGATGGGCGCGGACGCGTAATTTCGCGACATGAGCGCAAGCGAGCCACCGGTGACCGATGAGACGCCACGCCGCCGTTGGGTATGGCGGCTGGCCACGGCGCTTGCGCTGGCGGCGGCGGTGTCGGTCGTGTGGTTCACCAACATCCTGCTGACCGAACGATTCACCGAAAGCACCCGCAATCGCGCCGAGGTGCGGCTTGCCCTATACTCGGGCAACCTGATGAGCGCGCTGCAGCGGGCCGGCGTCGTGCCGCTGCTGCTCAGCCGGGATCCGGCGCTGATCGGGGCGCTGACCTCGAACGATTTCACCACGACCAGCCAACGGCTGATCTCGTATCTCGAGGAAATCGGCGCGGCCTCGCTGTTGTTGCTGGACCGTGACGGGCGCGCGGTGGCGGCCACCGACCGGGCGCGGCTGGGATCGAACCACCGGCAGGAGCCCTATTTCATCAACGCGATCCGTGGTGACGGCACGGTCTTTTCGACCACGCAGCGCGACAGCGGCGCCTTCGCCTTCAGTTATTCCCGGGCGATCCGCGTGGGCGGCAACCTGACTGGAGTGATCGTGGTGGGCGTGGACCTGCGCCAGTTCGAGGAAAGCTGGGCGGGGTTCTCCGACGCCGTCATGGTCACCGACAGCGAAGGCCAGATCGTGCTGGCGACGGAGTCGCGCTGGCGCGGGCTGACCGAGGACGTGGCGCTGGAACGCCGCTCGGCCACGGGCGCGATCCAGCGGGCGATCCGCGCCACCGCCGACTGGACCGCGCTGCCCGCCGACGCCTACCTGTCGGGTGAGGCGGTCATGCGGCAGTCTACGCGCATCCCGTTCCAGGGCTGGCGCATGACGAGTTTCACCAACTACGCCTCGGTGCGCGACCAGGTGAACGGCGTTCTGGCGATCGAGATCATGGGCTTCGCCCTTCTGATCGCGGCGGGCTCGTGGCTGGCGAGCCGGAAGGCGCTGAGCCGGTCCATCTTCTTCCAGCGCGAGTCGGCTGAACTTCGCGCGTTGAACGGTGCCTTGCAGCGGGAAATCGCCGAGCGGGAAAAGGCCGAAAAGAACCTGGAGGTGGCCGAGCAGACGGTGGCCCAGACCTCGAAACTGGCGGTGCTGGGCGAAATGTCGGCGTCGGTCAGTCACGAGCTGAACCAGCCGCTGGCGGCCATGAAGACCTACCTGGCGGGTGCGCGTCTTCTGGTGCAGCGCCATCGCCCGGACGAGGCACTGGCGTCGTTCCGGCGGATCGACGACCTGATCGAGCGGATGGGCGCGATCACCCGGCAGCTGAAAAGCTATGCCAGGAAGGGCGGAGACGCGTTCGAGCCCATCGACCTGCGGGCATCGCTGTCGGCCGCGCTTGCCATGATGGAGCCGCAGCTCAAGGCGCGCGACGTGACCATCAGCCGGTCGGTCCCGCCCGAGGCCGTGCCCGTCATGGCCGACCGCATCCGGGTCGAGCAGGTGATCGTGAACCTTCTGCGCAACGCCATCGACGCCACCAAGGATGTCAAGGCGCCCCGGATCGATCTGATCCTGGCCCATGGTGACAACGCGGTTTTGACCGTGCGTGATAATGGCACCGGGATTCACGATCTCGACGCCCTGTTCGAGCCGTTCTACACGACCAAGGCGCCGGGCGACGGCACCGGGCTGGGGCTCGCGATTTCGTCCGGGATCGTGGCCGACCTGGGCGGCCGGCTGACCGCGCGCAACGCCCGGGGCGGTGGTGCGGTGTTCGAGATGCTGCTTCCCAGTCTCGAAGGGGGCCGGGAGGCGGCGGAATGACAGGAGGTGCAGGATGGCTGCGTCCATGAAGATTGCGATCATCGACGACGAACAGGACATGCGCCAATCCATCAGCCAGTGGCTGGCGTTGTCGGGTTTCGAGACCGAGACCTTCGGCTCGGCCGAGGACGCGCTGAAGGTGCTGGGGCAGGATTATCCCGGTGTGGTGGTCAGCGACATCAAGATGCCGGGCATGGACGGGATGCAGTTCCTCAAGCGCCTGATGAGCGTCGACAGCGCGTTGCCGGTCATCATGATCACCGGACACGGTGACGTGCCCATGGCGGTCGAGGCCATGCGCGTGGGTGCCTTCGATTTCCTGGAAAAACCCTTCAACCCCGAGCGCATGACCGAGCTGGCCAAGCGCGCGGTGGGCAAGCGGCGCCTGACGCTGGACAACCGCGCCCTGCGGCGCGAGCTGTCGGACGGCACCGGCATCATGAAGAAGCTGATCGGGTCGTCCCCGGTGATGGAGCGTCTGCGCGAGGATATCCTCGACCTGGGCCAGGCCGACGGGCACGTCCTGATCGACGGCGAGACCGGCACCGGCAAGACGCTGGTGGCCCACGCCCTGCACGCCGTGGGGGCCAAGGCGGGCCGCAAGTTCGTCCTGTTTTCCTGCGCGGGCCAGGACGAGGAAACGCTCTCCGCGCACCTGTTCGGGGCAGGGGGCGAGGACATTCCGCTGCTGGAGCAGGCGCGCGGCGGCACCCTGGTTCTGGAGGATATCGACGCTTTGCCCAGCGGCTTGCAGGCGCGCCTCCTGACCTGGATGAACGAGCAGGGCACGCCCGCCGAGACGCGGCTGATCGCCATCTCGAACCTCAGCGAACAGGGCAAGACCTGCGAGGACGTGCTGCGCCCGGATCTCTACTACCGGCTCGCCGCGATGAAGATCACCCTGCCGCCCCTGCGCCAGCGGGGCGAGGATATACTGACCCTCTTCGCCCGCTTCTCCGAGCAGGCCGCCGAGGAATACGGCTGCGACGCTCCCGAAGTGAATGCGCAGGAGGCCGCGCAGCTGCTCCAGGCCCCGTGGCCGGGAAATATTCGCCAGCTGATCAACGTTGCCGAACGCGCGGTCATGCAGAACCGGCGCGGCTCGGGCAAGATCTCGAGCCTGCTCATGGCCGACGAGAACGACGCCGAGCCGGGAATGACCACCGAGGGCAAGCCGCTCAAGGAATATGTCGAGGCGTTCGAGCGGATGCTGATCGACAACACGATGCGCCGCCATCGCGGCTCGATCGTCGCCGTGATGGACGAGCTGTGCCTGCCACGGCGGACCCTGAACGAGAAAATGGCCAAGTACGGCCTGACGCGATCGGACTATCTCGGCGGCTGATCCACGCCCGATATACAGTAAATCCGCCGTGCGCCGGGTCCCCAAGGGTTGGGCCCGGGCGCGGGTGCGCACCCATGGGTTGTCGCGGATCGCGCATATTGTCGTTGTAAATCGGTCGCCATCTCCTCTATGAAGAAGGGTAGCGGATGACCGATGGACACATGTCCGTGTCGCCCCCTCGATTTCGCTGGCGGAGATCGACACCGGACAAACCGTGTGTCCCGGCAGACAGATCTGGGCCGAGAGGCCCGTGATAATTCCGGCAAAGGATGCGTCCGCGCCGGATCCCGAATGGACGATTGGAGCGCTGCTTCACTTGTCGGAGATGAACTGCGATGCGCCGCGCGCCTAGGACAGACCAGCCGATCATGGGGCCCATCGGGCGCCCCCGGCGGTCGCTTTGCGGCCCAGCCATCGCCTGTGACAGACAATCCGTGCCCCCATGCACAGCACCCCCGCAGGTCGCTGCGCCGCCCGGATTGCGGAATTTGGATTTATGGCAAAAAAGATGCTCATCGACGCCACCCACGCGGAAGAGACCCGCGTCGTGGTGGTGGACGGAAACAAGGTCGAGGAATTCGATTTTGAATCCGAGAACAAGCGCCAGCTCGCTGGCAACATCTACCTCGCAAAGGTAACGCGGGTCGAACCGTCGCTCCAGGCGGCCTTCGTCGATTACGGCGGCAACCGCCACGGCTTCCTGGCCTTCTCGGAGATCCACCCCGACTATTACCAGATCCCGGTCGCCGACCGCGAAGCCCTGCTGGCCGAGGAGATGGCCGAGGCCGAGGAAGAGGCCCGGGAAGAGGAAAAGCCCAAGCGTCGCAGCCGTAGCCGGAGCCGCGCCAAGGCCGCCGACACCAACACCGACGACGCCGTGACCAGCGCGGCCGCCGAGGGCGAGGGCGCGGATGCCGACGAACTGGCCGACGCCAAGACCGCCGCCGTCATCGACGGTGTGCCGGGCATGGACGTGGTCGACCTGACCGAGGACGACGACGGCGCCGATGCGCCCGGCGACGACGATGACGACGAGCCCAAGCCCTACGTCGCCGCCGACGATGCGTCCGAGCGGGACGACAACATCGAATCCGTCGCCGACGACGACACCCCGGACGACGTGCGCCCGCGCCGCAAGCCGCGCGCGAAGAAGTACAAGATCCAGGAAGTCATCAAGGTCCGCCAGATCCTGCTGGTGCAGGTCGTCAAGGAAGAGCGGGGCAACAAGGGCGCCGCGCTGACCACCTACCTGTCGCTGGCCGGCCGGTACTGCGTGCTCATGCCCAACACGGCGCGGGGCGGCGGCATCAGCCGCAAGATCACCAACGCCGCGGACCGCAAGAAGCTGAAGGAAATCGCCACCTCCATCGAGGTGCCGAAAGGCGCGGGGCTGATCATCCGCACCGCGGGCGCCAAGCGCACCAAGACCGAGATCAAGCGCGACTACGAGTACCTGCAGCGCATGTGGGAGCAGATCCGCGCCCTCACGCTGCAATCCATCGCGCCCGCGCCGATCTACGAGGAAGGCAACCTGATCAAGCGCTCGATCCGCGACCTCTACAATCGCGAAATCGACGAAGTGCTGGTCGAGGGCGAGGTCGGCTACCGCGTGGCCAAGGACTTCATGAAGATGATCATGCCGTCCCACGCCAAGAACGTGAAAAACTACCACGACCAGATGCCGCTGTTCGCGCGTCACCAGGTGGAAAGCTACCTGGGCGGCATGTTCAACCCGACGGTGCAGCTTCCCTCGGGCGGCTACATCGTGATCGGCGTGACCGAGGCGCTTGTGGCCATCGACGTGAACTCCGGCCGGGCCACCAAGGAAGGCTCGATCGAGGACACGGCCTACAAGACCAACATGGAAGCCGCCGAGGAAGTGGCGCGCCAGCTGCGGCTGCGCGACCTGGCTGGCCTGATCGTGATCGACTTCATCGACATGGAGGATCGCAAGCACAACGCGAATGTCGAGAAGCACTTCAAGGAAAAGCTGAAGACCGACCGCGCGCGCATCCAGGTCGGCAAGATCAGCGGTTTCGGCCTGCTGGAAATGTCGCGCCAGCGCCTGCGCCCCGGCATGATTGAGGCGACGACCCAGCCTTGCCCGCATTGCCACGGCACCGGCCTGCTGCGCTCGGACGACAACGTTTCGCTCGCCATCCTGCGCCAGCTTGAGGAAGAGGGCACGCGGAAGAAGACGCGCGAGATCTGCGTGACCGCGCCGGTGGCCATCGCCAACTACCTGATGAACCACAAGCGCGACCACATCATCCAGATCGAGGCGCGCTATGGCATGGTCGTCCGGATCGAGGCCGACGCCACGCTGGTCAGCCCCGACTACAAGCTCGAGAAATTCAAGCAGCAGATGACGCGCCAGGTCGAGCAGACCGCCGCCATCGTGTCCTCGGCCTCGATGATGGACGAGCTCGACGCGGTGGACGAGACCACCGAGGTGATCGCAGACGAAGCCCCGGCGGCGAACGGGTCCGAGCCCGCGCCGTCGCGCGGCGGGTCGGATGACTCGGGCGAGGACAAGCCGAAGAAGCGCCGCCGCCGCCGCCGTCGCCGCAAGGGCGGAAATGGGGACGGGGCCGACAACGACAACGGCAACGGCAACGGCCAGTCCGAGGCGCAGAATGCCGACGCCAAGTCCGGCGACCAGTCCAGGCAGGACGACGACGCCAAGGCATCCGAGAACCAGGGGGAGGCCAAGCCCGCCGACCAGAACGGGCAGGATGCGCAGGGCGACGACGACACGTCCGGCGACAAGCCCAAGCGCAAGCGGTCGCGTGGCGGCCGCCGGCGCAAGCAGGCCGATCCCGTCGCCTCGGAAGCCGCGGCAGAGACCGACGCGCCCAAGACCGACGATCAGACCGAGGTCGCCGCGCGGGCAGAGACCCCCGCCGCCGCACCCGTGGATGAAACGGCCAGCAACGACAGCGCTCCGGCCATGGATCAGCCCGTCTCGGACGAGGTGAAGGACCAGATCAGCGCGGACGCCCCCGTCGCGCCGCCGGTCGCGGAAAACGAGCCCGAAAGCCCGGCGCCCGTGGCTGAGACCAAGGCCGACGACGCGCCCGCCCCCGAGCCTGCGGATTCCGAGCCCGAGAAGGCCGAGCCGGCCATGGCCGATGCCGACCAAGGGTCCGACGAGTCGCAAAAGCCGAAGAAACGCGGCTGGTGGTCGCTGAGAAGCTAGGATCCGAACGCGCCCGGCCCCCGTGCCGGGCGCGTGTCGTTCCAGGCCTCGCGGGATGAACCCCGAGGCCGCCGCGCGCAACGTCGCGCTTTACCCGTGGTTCAAGTTCTTCCAGTCGCTCCTGTTCTGGCAGGCGGTCTGGTTTCTTTATTTCCAGTCCAGCCTGTCGGCCGCGGCAGCCGTGGCGCTCTATGCCGTCTACGATACCGCAACGCTGATTCTCGAGGTGCCATCGGGCTATGCCTCGGACCGCCTGGGGCGCCGGCCGACGCTGATCCTGGCCGCGGGATGCGGGGCGCTGGGATGCGGCCTGCTGGCGCTGGGCGGCGGGTTCGCCATCTTCGTGCTGGGGCAGGTGGCGCTGGGGGCGGCCGCGGCGCTTGCCTCGGGGACCGACAGCTCGTTCCTCTACGAATCCCTGCGGGCGCAGGGCCGCGGCGACCGGGTCAAGGCCGAGGAGCTTCGTGCCTGGCGGTTCTCGTTCTCGGCGCTGGCGCTGGCGGCGGTGTCGGGCGGGGCGCTGGGCCTCGTCTCCTTCCCGCTGACCTTCGGCCTGGGCGGCGTGGCCTTCGCGGCGGCCTGCCTGATCGCTTGGCTGTTCACCGAACCGCCGCACCGGGGGGCCGAGGCCGCCAACCCATTGCCGGGCCTGCGCGCGGCCATCTCGCGGCCCGTGCTGGCATGGCTCTTCGCGCTGGCGGTGCTCATGTACGGCTACAGCCATATCCCCTTCGTCTTCGGCCAGCCCTTCATCCTGGACGCGCTGCGCCCGCTGGGCCTGTCCGAGGGCACGCCGGCCGTCAGCGGGGTGGTCACGGCGGTCATGATGGTGGTTTCGGTCGCCGCCTCGTGGGCCGCGCCGGGGCTGCGCCGGCGGTTCGGGCTGGCGGCACTGCTGCTCCTGGCCTTCGGGATGCAGATCGGGCTGAGCGCGGTGCTGGCCGCCAGCGCCAGCGCGCTGGTCGTCACCATCCTGTTCCTGCGGATGGTGCCCGATGCGCTGTCGACGCCCTTCATCCTTGCGCGGATCCAGCCGCTGCTGGATGACCACACGCGCGCCACCTACCTGTCGGTGCAAAGCCTGGCCGGTCGCGCCCTGTTCGCCGCCAGCCTTTTTGTGGCGGCCGGCGCCAGTCCCGACACCGACAGCATGCGCCACGCCGAGATGCAGCCGATCCTTGCCGCCTATGCCGCGGCGGGCCTGTTGTGTTGGCTGGGGCTGCTGCTGTGGGCGCGGCGGGTGCCGGTGGATCAGCCGGCCTTGCGCACGAAGTAGTGCTGCGCGTCGTCGGCGTCGGATTGCCCCAACAACTCGTGCCCCGCTTCGGCGCAGAAATGCGGAATGTCGACGATGGCGGCCGGGTCGTCCGCCTGCACGCGGATCACGGCGCCGGGGGCCAGCGCCTGCATCCGCTTGCGCAGCTTCAGCACGGGCAGGGGGCACAGCAGGCCGCGCGCGTCCAGATCGTGGTCGAATGTCATGGGCGCGACACTGCCGGGGGTGTTTCACTTTGTCCACGGGCTTGTGACGCTTGTGCGGATGACGCGCTGCGCCCGCTGGGCTAAGCAGACCCCATGCATGGATTCGACATCATCGATGCGAGCCTTCTGCCCGCGTTGCTGATCGCGCTCAGCGCGGGGCTGCTGTCGTTCCTGAGCCCCTGCGTGCTGCCGATCGTGCCGCCCTACCTGGCCTACATGGGCGGGATTTCGATGTCCGAGATCCAGGCGGGCACGGTCCAGCGACGCCGCGCGATGCTGCCCGCGCTGTTCTTCGTGCTGGGCCTTTCGACGGTCTTCCTGATCCTCGGGTTCACGGCGTCGGCCTTCGGCGCGTTTTTCCTGCAATATCAGGATATAATGACGAAGATCTCAGGCGCCGTGGTAACGATCTTCGGCCTGCACTTCCTGGGCCTTTTCCGCATCCCAATCCTCGATCGCGAGGCGCGGCTCGATGCCGGTGACCGCGGCGGCAGCGGGCTGGGCGCATACGTCCTGGGGCTGGCCTTCGCCTTCGGCTGGACGCCCTGCATCGGCCCGCAGCTGGGCGCGATCCTCAGCCTTGCGGCGTCCGAGGCCGACGTCGCGCGCGGCACCACCCTGCTGGCCGTCTATGCCGCCGGACTGGGAATCCCGTTCCTTCTGGCGGCCCTGTTCATCCAGCGGGCGATGGGCGTTATGAACCGGATCAAGCGGCACATGAAGGCGATCGAGCGGGCCATGGGCGCGCTGCTGGTCGTGGTCGGTGTCGCCCTGATGACGGGGGCCTTCACCGCGTTCTCGTTCTGGCTGCTCAACACGTTTCCCGGGCTGGCCCTTCTGGGCTAATCGTGGCGTTCCGCTACTTATTGTTGCCCGATTTCGTTGCTATCCTTCGCCCAAGCACGAGGGATGTCGCCGATGGAAACCGCCGCCAGCCGCCCGGTCAAGACGCGCCGGGTCTTCTACCTACCGGGATATGACCCGATCCACCCGCGCCGCTACCGCGAGCTCTACCGCAAGGAAAGCAAGCAGCAGGCGGCCCTTTCGGGATACGAGATCGGGATCAAGCCGCGACAGGGCAAGCGGTATGGCTGGGACGTGGGCGCCCGGATCGAGGGGCGCACGGCGCTGAGCTCGGTCGAGGTGCTGGTCTGGTCCGACATCGTGCGCAAATCCATGAATAGCGGCATCGCGGCGACCTACGCGCAGCTGGCGCGCACGGCCTGGACCTATATCGCCTCGGGCGCGCTGCGGCGGCTCATGTGGCTGCGCAAGGGGCCGGTCATCGCGGCGCTCTACCCGGTGGGGATGCTGCTTCTCCAGCTCGTCCTTGCGGTGGTGGCGGGGCGCATCGTGGGATCGGCACTCACCTTCGGCCTGACCGTGGGCCTGCATCCGCTCGGGATCGGCCTGGGGTGGGTCGGCCCGGTCATCGAGTTGGTCGTCGGCGCGGCGGTGGCGGTGGCGGCCCTGCGCGGATTTCGCAGGATCGATAACAGGCTCTACGCCTATTACCTGATGCACGACTACGCCTTCGCGGCGCGGTGGAACGGGGCCAACCCGCCCGCGCTCGAGGCGCGGATGGACGCGTTCGGCAATGCCATCGCCGCCGCGCTGGCCGAGGACGTGGACGAAGTGCTGGTCATCGGGCACAGCTCGGGCGCGCATTTGGCGGTGTCGATCCTCGCGGACCTGATCCGCGACGGGAAAGTGCCGGCCAACGGCCCGGTCCTGTCCTTCCTGTCGCTGGGACAGGTCATCCCGATGATGAGCTTCCTGCCCGCCGCGGACCGGCTGCGGGCCGACCTGCGGTTCCTGTCCACGACCGACCGGCTGACCTGGGTGGACGTGACCGCGCCCGGCGATGGCTGCTCGTTTGCCCTGTGCGATCCGGTTGCCGTCTCGGGCGTCGCGCCCGCGACCGGGCAGCGTTGGCCGTTGGTGCTGTCGGCGGCCTTCACGCAGACGTTGCGGGACGAGACGTGGAAAAAGCTGCGCTGGCGATTCTTCCGGCTGCATTTCCAGTATCTCTGCGCCTTCGACGCGCTGCCCGACGATCCGGGCCGCTACGATTATTTCGCGATCACGGCCGGGCCGCAGACCCTGGCCGCGCGGCTGGCGGGGCGCAAGCCTTCGGCCTCGCGCATCGACGTGGCCGCCTCGTCCCATACCTCCATGGCCGCATGACCTTGCCGCCCAAGCCGGCGGCGCGACCCGACCGGGTGCCGCTCTGGCGGTATTTCAAGCTGTTCCGCGCCGATATCCTGTCCGCGCAGCCCGCGCGGCTCTATCGCGCGTGGATGGCCGAGTTCCGCACGCCGTTCTTCCGGTCCTTCATGGTGAACGACCCGGGCGTCCTGCGGCTGGTGCTGCGCGACCGACCCGCCGATTTTCCCAAGGCCGACCGCGTGGGCGAGGGGCTGCGCCCGTTGCTGGGCCGTTCGGTCTTCGTCACGAATGGAACGGAATGGGCGCGCCAGCGGCGGATCATCGACCCGGCCTTCGCGGGCGGACGGCTGCGCGATACCTTCCCGGCCATGCTGGAGGCCGCGCGCGCCGGGGCCGGGCGGCTGCAAACCGGCGTGCAGGATGTCGAGCCCGAGGCCAGCCATGCCGCCGCCGACGTGATCTTTCGCACGCTGTTCTCGATCCCGATCGAGCATCAGGTCGCGGCGCGGGTCTTCGACGAGTTCCGGGCCTACCAGCGGACCCAGCCCCTGATGAACCTGGGCGCCTTCCTGCGTCTGCCGTCCTGGGCGCCGCGCCTGCACCGCCGCCGCACCCGCGCGGCGGCCAGGCGCATCCGCGGCCTGATCGCGGGTCTGGTCGATCAACGCCTGGCCGAGGTCGCCGAGGGGCGCGCGCCAGATGACCTGGCCACCAAGATCCTGACCACCGCCGATCCCGAGACCGACGAGCGCTTCGACGCGGACGAGATGGTGGACCAGGTGGCGATCTTCTTCCTGGCGGGGCACGAGACCAGCGCGGCGGCCCTGGGCTGGGCGCTGTACCTGCTGGCGACCCATCCCGAGATCCAGGACCGTGTGGCGGCCGAGGCGCGGGAATACATGGACGACCCGACCTTCGCCCGCCTGTCGGTCCTGAAAACCACCCGCGACGTGTTCCGCGAGACCCTGCGACTGTACCCGCCCGTGCCGATGATGGTGCGCGAGACGAGCCGCGCCGAGCGGCTGCGCGACCGAGACGCGCGACGGGGCGACCTGGTGGTGCTGAGCCCCTGGCACCTGCACCGGCACGAGCGGCTTTGGGACAATCCCGATGCCTTCGACCCCGACCGTTGGCAGGACCCGGCCACCCGCGACAGCCAGCGCGACGCATACATGCCGTTCTCGGCCGGGCCACGGGTCTGCACCGGCGCGGGCTTCGCCATGGCCGAGGGGGTGATCCTGCTGGCCGCGATCCTCGCGCACTGGCGCCTGGCTCCGGTCGCGGGGCGCGTGCCGGTGCCGCAGGCGCATCTGACGGTGCGGGCGGCGGAGGGGATCTGGTTGGACCTGTCGCCCAGATGATCCCGGATCATCTGGGCGAGACTATCTGAGATAGTCTCCCGGAGATCATCACGGATGATCTCATTACAGGCTCAACAAACCACGCGCACCGGTTCGTTGTTGCAGAAGATGACGAACTGGCCGGCATTCTCGACGGCGTGGAAGCCACGGCGTTCCAGCTCGGCACGGAAGGCAGCGCGGCCCATCACCCGCTCCACGTCGCGCGCGGCGCGGCGCACCACGCCGCCGGCCATGGCCGATTTGCTTCGGAAAATCTGGAATAGGAACTGGTCGGGCGTGATGGTCTGGTATCGCTCTTGCATCGCAGGAGCGTGCCATGAACCTGGTTAAGAGTTCCTTTCAAGCACCCGTTCCAGGACGAAAACCCGGATCGCCGAGGCGAGCCCGGTCTCGGGGTCGCGGGCGGCGTCGATGGCGGCGGCCAGGTCATTGAGCGCGCGCCCGTCCTCGGCCGCGATGCGCCGGAATTCCCGCCAGAACGGGTCTTCCAGCGACACGGAGGTGCGATGCCCCCGCAGGGTGAGCGAGCGCTTGACCGGTGGCCCGCTCACTCGTCCTCGGTGAACTTGTGGCCGTCGAGAAGCGCCCGGGCGCGGTCGGTGCGGGCGGCCTCGGCCACCCGCTCGGCCTTGCTGCGGCCGTGTTTCGCGGCGTTGGCGTCGGCCCGCGCCTTGTCGTCGGTCCGCTTGCGCGCCTTGCGGGCCTTGTTCAGGTTGATCGCGCCATCGCTCATTTCGGGCCGATCATCTGCTCGGGACGGACCACGCGCTCGAACGTCTCGGCATCGACGAAGCCCAGGTTGATGGCCTCTTCCTTCAGGGTCGTGCCGTTCTTGTGCGCGGTCTTGGCGACCGTCGTGGCGTTGTCGTAGCCGATCTCGGGCGCCAGCGCGGTGACCAGCATCAGAGACTCGCGCATGAGCTTGCCGATGCGATCCTCGTCGGCGCGGATGCCTGCCACGCAATTGTCGGTGAAGGCCACGCAGGCGTCGCCCAGAAGCTGCATGGATTGCAGCACGTTGTAGGCCATCATCGGCTTCATCACGTTCAGCTCGAAATGGCCCTGGCTACCGGCGAAGCCCACGGCGGCGTCGTTGCCCATGACATGGGCGCAGACCTGGGTGATCGCCTCGACCTGGGTGGGGTTCACCTTGCCGGGCATGATCGAGCTCCCGGGCTCGTTCTCGGGCAGCATCAGCTCGCCCAGGCCGCAGCGGGGGCCCGAGCCCAGCATGCGGATGTCGCAGGCGATCTTGTAGATGGACGCGGCCACGGTCTTCAGCGCGCCCGAGAGCTCGACCAGCGTGTCGTGGGCGGCCAGCGCCTCGAACTTGTTGGGCGCGGTGACCAGCGGCAGGCCGGTGATGTCGGCCATGTGGCCCGCGACTTCCTCGCCCCAGCCCTCGGGGGTGTTCAGCCCGGTGCCCACGGCGGTGCCGCCCTGGGCCAGTTGGTGCAGGCGGGGCAGGGTGGCCTCGACCCGCTCGATCCCCATGGCGACCTGATGCGCGTAGCCCGAGAACTCCTGCCCCAGGGTAAGCGGCGTCGCGTCCATGGTGTGCGTGCGGCCGATCTTGATGATGGCGTCCCATTCCTTCGCCTTGGCGTCCAGCGCCGCGTGCAGGTGGCGCAGGCCCGGCAGCAGCGTGTCGCGCACCGTGGTGGCGCAGGCGATGTGCATGGCGGTGGGGAAGGTGTCGTTGCTGGACTGGCCCATGTTGCAATGGTCGTTGGGATGAACCGGGTCCTTCGAGCCGATCTCGCCGCCCATGATCTCGATCGCGCGGTTGGCGATGACCTCGTTGGCGTTCATGTTCGACTGGGTGCCCGAGCCGGTCTGCCACACGACCAGCGGGAAGTGATCGTCGAGCTTGCCGGCCACCACCTCGGACGCGGCCGAGATGATCGCGTCGGCGCGGCCGTCGTCCAGCTTGCCGCGCGCCTTGTTGGCCATGGCGCAGGCCTGCTTGATGACGCCCAGCGCGCGCACGATGGCCACCGGCTGACGCTCCCATCCGATGGGGAAGTTCATCAGCGACCGCTGGGTCTGTGCGCCCCAGTACTTGTCTGCGGGCACGTCGAGCGGGCCAAAGCTGTCGGTTTCGGTGCGGGTGCCGGTCATCTGCGGGGTCCTCACATGCGGTCCTTGGGTTTGCCCCATGGACTAGCGCAGCGCCGCGCCCGCGACAACGGCGCGCGTGGCCCGCTACTTGCGGAAGGCGTCCAGGCTGACCACGTCGGCGTCCTTCTTGGGCTTGGGCTTCGCCTCGGCGTCATCATCGATGTCGATCATGCCGGCGGGCGCGACATCCTCGTCGTCATCGTCGGACGAGTCCTCGTCCTCCTGCGTCTCGAAGCGCAGGCCGAATTCGACCGAAGGGTCCACGAAGGTGCGGATGGCGTCGTAGGGGATGTAAAGCGGCTCGGGGCTGTCACCGAAGTTCAGGGTGACGGAAAAGCCTTCGCCGGTCACCTCCAGCCCGTCGTACCAGTGCTGCATGACCACCGTCATTTCGCCCGGATAACGGTCGGACAGCCAGTCGGCGATCTCGACGTCGGGGTGCATCGTGTCGAAGGTGATGAAGAAATGGTGGTCGCCCGGCAGGCCGTGGTCGCGCACATCCTCGAGCACGCGGCGGATCAGGCCCCGCATGGCCGCGTGCATCAGGTTGCCGTAATCGATCTTGCGCGTCATCGCCTCTGCCCTTGTCGGTTCCGCTGACCATACGACATTCGCAAGCGATGAAAAGGGACGAAAGGCCCCGTGCGGAGACCCGCGCAAAGATGAAATTCGGGGGATGAAAATGCAGGCTTCTGTTGCCAGGTGCCTGCGAACCCCGCCTTACGCTGCTAGGCGCAAGGACTTAGATTTCGGTCTGTTACAGCTTAGGCTGCAACGGCGACCGGAGCACGATTGTCGTTGGCAATTGTACTTTTCTGCACCGATATCGGTGGTAGCTCACCGAGACAAAGCAACCCCTTTAGACGTCCGTCGATCCTGTTTCGGCCCCATGAGCCCCCAACGAGGGAATTTGGTGGAGCCGCCGGGTACCGCCCCCGGGTCCGATCCGCTTATTACGAGCGCGTTTATGTCCATAGTTCCTTGCGGAACACCCTAGAAATAGGGGGCGCGGGCGGTTGGTTCAAGCCCGAAGCGCGACGCTCAGGCCAGATTGATCCAGATGCCGACGATGCCCACCACGGCCTCGACCGCGAAGAAGATCACCTTCGACCGGGTCACGCCGTCGAGCAGCAGGGACGTGGCGCGCCCCACGGCCCCGCCGCCCCAGGCAAAGCCGATCATGGCATAGGCGATGGGGTCGCCGATCAGCAGCGCGCCCAGACCCAGCCCCACGAACAGCGCGCCCGAGGCGGCGCGCACCTCGGACACGCCCATGGTCGAGCCCTTGTCCTGGGTGTCGAGTTTTTCCATCGTGTAGCGCGGCGCCAGCCAGCCGATGGCGCCGAAGCCGATGGACAGAAGCGCGATGACGATGTTCAGAAGGTCGACCATGAAAACTCTCCGCTGATTTCGCCTTTAGCGACCGGCGCGGCGCAAAGTTCCGGCGCCGCGACCAATGGGCCCGGCGGATCCTGTTCGATGCCGCGCGAAACGATTTGACTCCCATGGCCGATCTGGCCGACCAAACCGGTGACTGGACCGCGAAGCAGGGAGGCGCGCGTGACCCGCTGGACTGGATGGGTGCGATCGGCGCTGTGGCTTGGCTTCTTCGCGGTGATCCTTGGCGCCTGGGGGGTGATGTACTCCATGGCGCGCATGTCCGGGGTCGACCTGCTGGGGCGCCCGGTTTCCTTGAACATGATGCCCATGGATGGCTTCGGGGCGTTGTTCGTCATGTGGGCGGCGATGATGGCGGCGATGATGCTGCCGACCACGGTCCCGACCCTGCGCGCCTATGACGACCTGACGCGCAGCGCGGGCGCCACGCGGGCTGGCTGGCTGGGGGTGCTCGCCGGCTTCTTCGCCGTCTGGGTGGTCTTCGCCGCCGGTATCGCGGCGGTGCAGGTGGCCCTTTTGCGCGCGGGTGTCATCGACGACCTGGGTATCGCGACGAGCGGCCTGATCTCGGGCGGCCTTCTGATCGCCGTGGGTCTCTTCCAGTTCACCCGCGCGAAAGAGGTCTGCCACGGCGTCTGCCACGCCCCCACCACCTATTTCCTCGGTCACTGGCGCCCCGGCGGGCTTGGCGGGCTGCGCATGGGCGTTTCGCTGGGCGCCTTCTGCGTCGGCTGCTGCTGGGGCTTCATGGCGCTGGGCTTCGTCGGCGGCGTCATGAGCCTGTTGTGGATGGGCGCCGCGACGCTGTTTATGGTGCTCGAGAAATTGCCGCAGATCGGCCACCGCCTGCTTCGGCCGGCGGGCGCCGCGCTCTGTCTCGCCGGGGGCGGCGTCATCGCCGCCTCGTTCCTCTGATCCGTTCCGAAAGGTTGCCCATGTCCGATACGCCCGACACGCCCGCCCCCTCCGACCGTCTGCGGGTGCGCGACCGCATCCTGCAGCAGATGGCGAACCCGCTGCGCCGGAAAAGCCAGCCGACCGAGTGGCGGATGAAGGGCGAGCTGTTCCTCAACTGCTCGTGCGAGGTGTTCTGCCCCTGCGTCGTGTCGCTGGGCGCGCACCCGCCGACCGAGGGGCACTGCCACGCCTGGATGGCCATCGCCATCGACGAGGGCCATTTCGAGGGCGAGTCGCTGGACGGGCTGAATATCGGGCTGCTGGTCGACATCCCCGGCCGTATGGCCGAGGGCAACTGGAAGGTCGCGGCCTACGTGGACGACCGCGCCAGCCAGAAGGCCTATAACGGGCTGCTGAAGATCCTGTCGGGCGCGGCGGGCGGCACCACGGGTCTGTTCACCATGCTGGTGAGCGAGATCATCGGCGCCGAGCGCGAGCGGGTCGAGATCACCCGCGAGGGCAACCGCCGCAGCATCATGGTGGGCCGCAAGATCCAGGGCGAGATCGAGACGCTGGCCGGCAAGTCGCCCGATCACCCGGTGATGATCTCGAACTCGAAATACTGGATGGGTCCCGACATCATCGCCGCGCGCGGCATCAAGTCCAAGCTGCGCGACTATGGCCGGGTGTGGGATTTCTCGGGCAAGTCGGCCGAGATCTGCCCCATCGACTGGTCGGGTCCGGGGCGGTGATCACGCCCGCCTGGGTCGCCATGATGGCGCGCTATAACGCCTGGCAGAACGGCTGGGTGGTCGAGGCGTGCGAGGCGCTGGGCGAGGCCGAGCGGCGCTCGGACCGGGGCCTGTTCTTCGGGTCGGTCCACGGCACGCTGAGCCATGTTCTCTGGGGTGATCACATGTGGCTGGCGCGGTTCACCGGGGGCGAACTGCCCGGCATTCGCATCGCGGACTCGGGCGACTACGTCACGGACTGGTCCGCCCTGCTGCGGCAGCGCGCCGAGACCGACGCGGCCCTGGTCGACTGGGCGGGCGGTGTGACCGGGGATTGGCTGGCCACCGATTACAGCTGGCATTCGAAGGCAGCGGGACGGCAGGTCAGCCGCCCGATGGCGCAGGTGGTCACGCATCTCTTCAATCACCAGACCCACCACCGCGGCCAGATCCATGCCGCGCTGACACGGACGGGGCAGGCGACCAGTGACACCGATCTCTTTTTCCTGGAGCCCGACTGATGGCCATGATCTCGCCCTCGCGCCGGTTGCGGCGCACGCCCTTTTCCGACGGCAACGAAGCGGCCGGCGTGAAGGGCTACACGGTCTATAACCACATGCTGCTGCCCACCGTCTTCCGCAGCATCGAGGAGGACTATCGCCACCTGAAACAGGCGGTTCAGGTCTGGGACGTGGCCTGCGAACGGCAGGTCGAGCTGCGCGGTCCCGACGCGGGCCGGCTCATGCAGATGCTGACGCCCCGCGACCTGCGCGGGATGCTGCCCGGCCAGTGCGCCTACGTGCCGCTGGTGGACGAGACCGGGGGCATGCTGAACGACCCCGTGGCGCTGAAGCTGGCCGAGGACCGGTGGTGGATCTCGATCGCCGACAGCGACCTGCTGCTGTGGGTCAAGGGCATCGTCTACGGCTACCGGCTGGACGTGCTGGTGGACGAGCCCGACATCGCGCCCCTGGCCGTGCAGGGCCCGAAGGCCGAGGATCTCGTCGCGCGGATCTTCGGCGACGGCGTGCGCAAGGTGCGGTTCTTCCGCTTCGGCTGGTTCGAGTTCGAGGGCACCTGGATGGTCGTCGCGCGTTCGGGCTACTCCAAGCAGGGCGGGTTCGAGATCTACGTGGACGGTTTCGACAACGGCATGCCGCTCTGGAATGCGCTGATGGAGGCGGGGCGCGATCTGGACGTCCACGCGGGCTGCCCCAACTTGATCGAAAGGATCGAGAGCGGGCTTCTGAGCTATGGCAACGACATGACGCGCGAGAACACGCCCCACGAATGCGGGCTGGGCCGGTTCTGCGACACGCAGACCGCCATCGGCTGCGTGGGCCGCGACGCCCTGCTGCGGGTCAGCATGGAAGGCCCCGTGCGCCAGATCCGCGCGCTGGAGCTCGACGCGACATCGGTGCCGCCCTGCGACCGCATCTGGGACGTGACGGACGCCCGCGGCGCGCGCGTGGGCCGCGTCACCTCGGCCGCGCTGTCGCCGGATTTCAACTGTGGCGTGGCCATCGGCATGGTGCGCATGACCCATTGGGACCCGGGCACGCACCTGCTGGTCCAGGGTCCGGACGGCCCCATCGACGCGCATGTGCGCGAGACATTTTGGAACTGAGGGAGAGAGAGATGTTCAAGGCGCTGCTGGTCGAGAAGGATGACGAGGGCAAGACCCACGCATCCGTGCAGGAACTGGACGACGACCGCCTGCCCGAGGGCGAAGTGACCGTTGCGGTCGAGTATTCCACCGTGAACTACAAGGACGGTCTGTGCATCGGGCCGGGCGGTGGCCTTGTCCGCAATTATCCCCATGTGCCCGGAATCGACTATGCCGGAACCGTCGAGAGCAGCGAGCACGAATGCTACAAGCCCGGCGACAAGGTCGTGCTGACCGGCTGGCGCGTGGGCGAGGCGCATTGGGGCGGCTACGGCCAGAAGGCGCGGGCCAAGGCCGAGTGGCTGGTGCCGCTGCCCGAGGGTCTGAGCACCAAGCAGGCGATGGCCGTGGGCACCGCCGGGTTCACCGCGATGCTGGCCGTTATGGCGTTGGAGGATCACGGGCTTGACCCCGACCGCCCCGAGCCGGTGCTGGTGACCGGCGCCTCGGGCGGGGTGGGGTCGGTCGCCACGGCGATCCTGGCGAACCTGGGCTACAAGGTCGCCTGCGTCACCGGGCGCCCCGACAACGCCGATTACCTCAAGGACCTGGGCGCCACGCAGATCGTCGCGCGCGAAGATGTGGCCGAAACGGTCAAGCGCCCGCTGGAATCCGAGCAGTGGCAAGGGGGCATCGACGCCGTGGGCGGGCCAATGCTGGCGCGCGTCCTGGGGCAGATCTGCTATGGCGGGTCGGTCGCGGCCGTGGGCCTTGCGGGCGGTGCGGACCTGCCGGCCAAGGTGATCCCGTTCCTGCTGCGCGGCGTGAACCTGCTGGGCATCGACAGCGTGATGCAGCCCTACGACAACCGCCTGCGCGCCTGGCAACGGATCGCGAGCGACCTGCCCATGGACAAGCTCGACGCCATGATCCAGCCCGCGACATTGCAGGATCTGCCCCGGCTGGGGTCCGAGATCCTGAAGGGGCAGGTGAAGGGCCGCGTGCTGGTCGATGTGGCCGGATCCTGAATACCTGGGACGCTCGATCGTCGGAGATTGCAGGGTTCGCCCGGTGTGAAAAGCCGGGCGAAACCACGTCTTTTTACATAAATTTTCATTTAGGGGGATCAATCTCGCGGCCCTCCGCGTTAAACGGCGGGACGGTGTATGAGGGACGCTCGCGCCGAAATGTACAATAAACCGAGACAAGGAGGGGTAAACGACATGTCAGACACGACACAGTCACCACAGCCCGATCTCGACATCCCGACACCCGATGGGGACGTCACAATCATCGAAACGGACTACTCGGTCGGTCAGGATAATGTCGAAGGCGGCGTCGGGCCGCTGAAATTCGACATTCACAATCCGGTCTTCATGATCTCGTCGCTGACGGTAGTGGCTTTCGTACTGGTCACGCTGATCTTCCAGGACCAGGCCAGCGCGGCGTTCAGCTGGATCTTCAACTTCGTCACCACGACGTTCGACTGGTTCTTCCTTATGGCCGCGAACATCTTCGTGGTGTTCTGCCTTTTCCTGTGTGTCTCGCCCTATGGCAAGGTGCGCCTGGGCGGCGCCGACGCCAAGCCGGATTTCACCTATTTCTCGTGGTTCGCGATGCTGTTCGCTGCCGGCATGGGCATCGGCCTGATGTTCTTCGGCGTGCTCGAGCCCGTGTACCACATGCAGGTTTCCGGACCTCTCGGGTTGGAAGGGCCGTTCACCGACGGCACCCTGAACGAAGAGCAGGTCGCCGAGGCGCGGGCCCACGGTCTCGCCGCCACGATCTTCCACTGGGCGCTTCATCCCTGGTCGATCTACGCCGTGGTCGCGCTGAGCCTGGCGCTGTTCACCTACAACAAGCAGCTGCCGCTTTCGATCCGCTCGGCCTTCTACCCGCTGATGGGCGAACGCGTCTGGGGCTGGCCCGGTCACCTGATCGACCTGATCGCCGTCTTCGCCACCCTGTTCGGCCTGACCACGTCGCTGGGCCTTGGTGCGCAGCAGGCCACCGCCGGGATGAGCTATGTCTACGGCGTCCCCGACACCATCAACACGCAGGTCATCGTCATCATGGTCGTGACCGCCATCGCGCTGGTTTCGGTCGTGCGCGGCCTCGACGGCGGCGTGCGGGTGCTGTCGAACATCAACATGTTCTTCGCCGCCGCGCTGGTTCTGTTCGTGTTCATCTTCGGGCCGACCGCGCAGATCGTGCGCGATTTCTTCACCGGCCTTGTGACCTACGCACAGGACGTCGTGCCGCTTTCGAACCCGTTCGGCCGCGAGGATGACAGCTTCCGCGAAGGCTGGACCTCGTTCTACTGGGCCTGGTGGATCAGCTGGTCGCCCTTCGTGGGCCTGTTCATCGCCCGTGTCAGCCGTGGCCGCACCGTGCGGGAGTTCATCACCTGCGTGATCCTGATCCCGACGCTCGTGTCGGTGTTCTGGATGGCCGTCTTCGGCGGCACCGCGATCACCCAGGTGGTCGAGCAGACGACCGACAGCGGTGTGTACCAGAACGTGATCGGCAGCTACGACGCGTCCATCGCCATGTTCGCCATGCTGGGCGAGCTGCCGTTGACCAATGTCCTGTCGACCCTCGCGATCATTCTGGTCCTGGTGTTCTTCATCACCTCGTCGGACTCGGGCTCGCTGGTCATCGACACGATCACCGCGGGCGGCAAGACCGCCGCGCCCACCGCGCAGCGCGTGTTCTGGGCCACGACCGAGGGCATCGTCGCGATCGTGCTGCTGATCGGCGGCGGGCTCGAGGCGCTGCAGGCCATGGTGAATGCCACCGGCATCTTCTTCACCTGCGTGTTGCTGGTGCTGTGCTGGTCGCTGCTACAAGGTCTGCGGTCCGAACCCAGGGGCGTCTGACCCGACGGCGCGTTTCGCGCGCCGCCTGAAACACGAGACACCCGGCCGGAGAAATCCGGCCGGGTGTTTTTTTACATAGCGCGTTTGAAATGAGGCCGTCTCAAGATATAGTCCAAACAACGCTCCCAGAAAACAGACCTACAAAATGTGGATCGGGTCGCGGCACGCGGCCCCGGCAGAGGGACTATATTCAATGAAACCACCGATAACCGAGATCGACATCAAGACCGCCGACGGCGGCTTCTACGATGGCTTCACCACCCACGTGACAATCACGGCAAAGCTGATCATCGGCGCGCTCATCGTCTGGGCCGTGGCATTTCCCGAGCAGGCCGGCGCCTTCCTGTCCAACATCAACAGCTTCATCCTGGCGTTCTTCAACCTCTGGTACATCTACGCGATCGCGCTGTTCCTTCTGACGTGCTTCATCCTCGCGGCGGTCCCGAGTTCGGGGAAGCTGAAGCTCGGGCTCGATCACGAGAAGCCCGAATTCGATAATTTCTCGTGGTTCTCGATGATGTTCGGGGCCGGCATCGGGATCGGCATGCTGACCTTCGCCACAGCCGAGCCGCTGTATCACTGGCAGTCGAACCCGCAGACGATCCAGGGCATCACCACCGAGTCCGGCGCCGACAACGTTCGGGCGGCCTATCAATGGTCGTTCCTCCATTGGGGGCTGGGTGCCTGGGGCGCCTATGCGCTGGCAGGTCTGGGACTTGCGTTCTTCAGCTATCGCCGCGGCCTGCCGCTGACCATCCGGTCGTCGCTGACGCCGCTGTTCGGCGAGCGGATGGCCGGCCGCACCGGGCACGTGGTCGACGTGGTCGCCGTGGTCGCGACCGTGCTGGGCGTGGCGCAGACGCTGGGCTTCGGGGTCGAGCAGTTCATCGCGGGTCTCGAGCGGATCGGCTTCGGGTCGTGGCTGACGCGCCCGGACGGTGATGGCGGAACGACCTCGACCACCGCAGGCATCATCTTCGCGCTGGTCGTCATCATGGGCGCCTCGACCCTGTCGGCGCTGTCGGGCGTGGGCAAGGGCATCAAGTGGCTGTCCAACATCAACATGGGCCTGTCGTTCTTCCTGCTGGCCTTCTTCGTGATCTTCGGGTCGACCTTCTTCGGGCTGTCGGCGCTGTTCGTCGGCATCTGGGACTACCTGGTCGCGCTGCCGGGCATGCTGTTCACCGTCTGGGATGCCGATGCCGCCGGCGTCGAGGGCGAGCTTGGCGACTGGCAGGCCGCGTGGTCGGTCTTCTACTGGGCGTGGTGGATCGCCTTCGCGCCGTTCGTGGGCCTGTTCCTCGCCCGCATTTCCAGGGGCCGCACCATCCGCGAATACGTGCTGGGGGCGCTGATCGTGCCGTCGCTCATGTGCTTCGTCTGGTTCGCGCTGGTGGGCGGCACGGCCATCGACCTCGAGCTGAGCGGCACGGCCGATGGCGCCATCGTCGGTGCGGGGCAGGAGGATCAGCTGTTCGCGATGCTGGCCGTCATGCTGCAGCCCGCGCTGGCCTGGATCTTCTCGGTCATCGTCGTGGTGCTACTGCTGACCTACCTGGTCACCTCGGCGGACTCGGCGGTTCTGATCATCAACACGATCAACGCCGCGGGCGACGAGGGCCCCAAGGCGCGCCCGCACATCCTGTTCTGGGGTGCGGCGCTGGGCCTCGTCGTCGGGTCGCTGTTGATCGGCGGGGGCCTGTCGGCCGTGCAGACGGCCATGGTGATCGGCGCGCTGCCCTTCTCGGTGGTGATGGTGCTGATGTGCGTCGCGCTCTTCAAGGCCGTCTACCGCGACTACAAGCGCGAGCAGCAGGGCATCCCGACGCTCTACGATCCGGCCCAACCGGCCGAGTAGACAGCAGGCTGACCGGGGGCCGCGCCACGACGGCGCGGCCCTTGATCGACGGCCCGGCGTCCTAGCTTGCTGGTGCGAGCGAGAGGACGGCCATGGCAGACAATTCCCCCATCATCCTGTGGTTTCGCCGCGACCTGCGGCTGAGCGACCATCCCGCGCTGGACCGCGCCGCCGCGACGGGCCGCCCGGTGATCCCCGTTTTCGTGCATGACGAGGTGGTGGAAGGCCATGGCGCCGCGCCCAAGTGGCGGCTGGGACTCGGTGTTCGGTCGTTCGCCGAGCGCCTGGAAGGGATCGGCTCGCGCCTGATTCTGCGGCGGGGCGAAGCGGTGAAGGTGCTTCAGCAGCTGGTGGACGAGACCGGCGCCACGACCGTGTGGTGGACCCGCGCCTACGATCCCGACAGCATCCGCCGCGACGAGGGCGTGAAATCCGCGCTGACGGGGCAGGGGGCCGAGGCGGGCAGCGTGCCGGGCCACCTCCTGTTCGAGCCCTGGACGGTCGAGACGCAGCAGGGCGGGTTCTACAAGGTCTACACCCCCTACAAGCGCGCGGTCTGGGATCGCGAGGTCTCCCCCACGCTCAGCGCGCCGTCCGAGCTGCGGCCGCCGGACAGCTGGCCCGACAGCGACGACCTGGACGACTGGCAGATGGGCGCGGCCATGGATCGCGGCGCCGAAATCGTCGGGGCGTTCGTCAATGTCGGCGAAGAGGCCGCGCAGCAACGGCTGGCCGCCTTCGCCCGCGACGGCATCGCCGACTACGACGACCTGCGCGACCTGCCGGCGAAGGACGGTACCTCGAACCTGAGCGAGAACCTGACCTACGGCGAAATCTCGGCCCGCGCCTGTTACCACGCCGGGATGCGCGCCATCGACGACGGCAAGGCGGGCGCCACCGCCTGGGTGGAAGAGCTGATCTGGCGCGAGTTCGCCTATCACCTCGTCTACCACACCCCGCGCCTGGTGTCGGGCAACTGGCGCGAGGACTGGGACAAGTTTCCCTGGAACGAGGACGAGCGCGTGGCCGAGGTGAAGGCCTGGAAACAGGGCCGCACCGGCATCCGCTTCGTCGACGCCGCCATGCGCGAGATGTACGTGACCGGCCGGATGCACAACCGGTCCCGCATGGTCGTGGCAAGCTACCTGACCAAGCACCTGATGTGCCACTGGAAGATCGGGATGAAGTGGTTCGAGGACTGCCTGGTCGACTGGGATCCGGCCAGCAACGCCATGGGCTGGCAGTGGTCCGCCGGCTCGGGTCCCGATGCGACGCCCTATTTCCGCGTCTTCAACCCGGTGACGCAGCTGGACAAGTTCGACAAGAACCGCGCCTACGCCGACCGCTGGATCGCCGAGGGGAAATCGGACCCGCATCCCGACGCGCTGAAATACTTCGAGGCGATCCCGCGGCGCTGGCCCATGTCGCCCGATGACGATTACCCCGAACCTGTGGTCAGCCACAAACAGGGGCGCGAGCGGGCGCTGGAGACCTACCAGAACCGCGATTTCTGATCGGCTCACGTCCGCGTGTGCGACCCGTCGCGCGGTGGACACGATACGCGGGATGGGTATGTTCCGTCGCATGTCCGTGATCCGCACGATCCTGCTGGCCGCCTTGACCGCCCTGCTTTTGCCGTGGGGCGCCTACGCAAGCCCGATGGCCGGCGCGGCCCTTGGCGGGTCCGCCGCGTCCGCCGAGATGGGCGATCTGCGCGCTTCCGGGGTGGACGTCGCTTCGGCGAAACGCGACTGCAAGGGCAAATCGATCCTCGGCGCGGCCTGCGGCCCCTACCTGGCGATCGCGACGGACGCGGGCTTTACGCGGCCCGCCGAAGTCTCGGTGCCGAGGTTGCACATGGATGCGACATCGTCGCCACGCCGGGTGGCATGGGCCGTCTGGGATCCGCCGCGCGGTTGAGCTTTCGCTTGCCCAATCGCCGAGAACGCCCTAACGCCCAGATCGAAATTCACGAGGTTACACGATGATCTCCCGCCGTCTTCTCATGGCCAGTGCCGGTGCCGCCGCGCTTCAGGCCTGTGCCCGCACCCCAGCCCCCGAGGTGTCGCGCACCGCGACCCCCGCCGTGACACCCCCGGCACCGGTGCCCGCCGCCTATGGCGCCATCACCGACGAGCCGTTCCCGATCCCCGCCATCCAGCCCGGCGTGGTCGATCCGCGCCTGTTCCGCCAGGTGGTCGCCTCACCGCGGCCCGACATGGAAGAAGGCTCGATCCTGGTGGATCCCGACGCGGCTTACCTGTGGCTCATGCAGGAAGACGGCAACGCCCTGCGCTATGGCGTCAGCGTGGGCGCCGCCGGCTTCGGCTGGTGGGGCGAGGCCAAGCTGCAATACAAGCGAAAGTGGCCGCGCTGGACCCCGCCCGACGAGATGGTCGAGCGTCGCCCCGAGTTCGAGCCCTATTCCATCGCCAATGGCGGCATGCCGGGCGGCCCCGACAACCCCCTGGGCGCGCGGGCGCACTACCTGTTCCAGAACGGCGAGGATACGCTCTACCGGATCCACGGGGCCTGCGAGCCCGCCTATCTGGGCAAGGCGGTGTCGTCGGGCTGCATTCGCATGCTCGATCACGACGCGATCGACCTCTACGAACGTGTGCGCGATGGCGTGCGGGTCGTGGTGCTGCCGTCCCTGATGCCCGACCCGCTGAAGACGATCTACTAGGCAGCGGGACGACCGTGCGGCGAGTGTCGCAACGTAAACCGCTGATTTCCAGTGGCAGGACCGGGGGTGGGCCTTTAGCTTCCTCAAGAACATCACGGGGAGCACGATGGAGAACCTGACATCGACCAAGGGGCAGGCGGGACTGCCCCGCTACTTCGCCCAGGCCTTTGCCATGGCCTCGAAGCTGGAACACGGCCGACTGGACTTCGTGCTGCCGGACGGACGCCGGTTCCGGGCCGAGGGCCCGAAGCCCGGCCCGGTGGCCGAGATCGACATTCACCATCCCGACCTGTTCGCGCGGCTGATCCGCGAGGGCGACCTGGGCTTCTGCGAAGCCTACCTGGATGGCTGGTGGTCGACGCCGGACCTGCAGACCTTCATGGACGTGGTCCACGCCGACAACGACGATGTCTACGACGGCTTTCCGGGGCAGGGTCTGGTGCGCGCCTACGAGCGGCTGCGCTTCTGGCTGCAATCCAATTCCAAGCGCCAGGCCCGCAAGAACATCAGCCACCACTACGACCTGGGCAACGATTTCTACAAGCTGTGGCTCGACGACACGATGACCTACAGCTCGGCCCTGTTCACCACGGGTCAGGAGAGCCTCGAGGCGGCGCAGACGGCGAAATACGCCTCGCTGGTGGACCAGATGGGCGCCAAGCCCGGCGATCACGTGCTGGAGATCGGCTGCGGCTGGGGCGGGTTCGCCGAATACGCGGCGGCCGAACGGGGATTGAAGGTCACCGGCCTGACCATCAGCCGCGAACAGCGCGACTACGCCGTGGCGCGCATGGAACGGGCCGGCCTGTCGGACCGGGTGGAGATCAAGCTGCAGGACTACCGCGACGAGCGGGGCCAGTATGACGGCATCGCGTCCATCGAGATGTTCGAGGCGGTGGGCGAGAAATACTGGCCGATCTATTTCGACACGCTGCGCGAACGGCTGAAACCCGGCCGCGCGGCCACCTTGCAGATCATCACCGTGGCCGACCGCCGCTGGGAGGTCTACAAGCGCGGTCCGGACTTCATTCAGAAATACATCTTTCCCGGTGGCATGCTGCCGTGCCCGTCGGTGCTGCGCGACCAGGTAAGCGCGGCCGGACTGACCGTCGCGCGGTCGGTCGAGTTCGGCGAAAGCTACAGCCAGACCCTGCGCCGGTGGTTCGATACCTTCAACGACCGCTGGGACGAGGCCGCGCGCCTGGGCTTCGACGACCGGTTCCGCCGGATGTGGAATTTCTATCTCACCTCTTGCGCGGCGACCTTCCACGTCGGTAACTGCGACGTGACGCAGATCACCGTGGAAAAGCCCGCCTGACATGTATCCCACCGCCGCCAAGCTTTTCGCCGCCTTGGGCTACGCGGCCCTGGTCTGGTACGCCAGCCTGCTCATCATTCCGAACCTGCCCGAAGGACGGTCCGAGGGGCTGATGCCCGAGGTGAACGCGCTTCTGGCGATGATCCTGGGCTGGCGGATCATGGGCGCCCGCGCCGGGCAGGGCTTCGTCAACGCCATCGGGATCGGGCTGACCACTGCCGCCGCGATCCTGTTCTGGGCGATCATCATGTGGGCCGGCTACGAGGCGCTGATGCGGTCCATCAACCGGCGCTACAACGGTCCGATCGAGGCGATCGAGGCGTCCATCGCGCTCGCCATGGAATTCGCGCAATACACCTGGCCGGGGCCGTGCCTCGTGACCCTCGCGGTGGGCGGGATCATCGTGGGTGTCCTGTCCGAGGCGTTCGCCTGGCGCTACGGGCGCTGATGCCCGACCTATTCCTCTTTGGCACGCTGCTGGATGCGCCCCTGCGCGAGCTTGTCGCCGGCGGCGCGGTCGCGACGCGCCCGGCCGTCCTGGATGACCACGCGGTCCACCGGGCCGAGGGCGCCGATTTCCCCGCGCTGGTGGCGCGACCGGGCGCCCGCGTCGAGGGTCTGTTGCTGACGCCCGATGCGACCCAGATGGCGCGGCTGCATTTCTACGAGGAAGGGTTCGGCTACGCGCCCGGGCCGGTGACGGTAATGGCGGAGGGCGATCCGGTCGAGGCGATCGTCTATCGCCCGCGCGACGGCGTGACCGCCTCGGGCACCCCTTGGGATCTTGCCGCCTGGCAGGAAGGGTGGGGCGCGCTCACGCGCCGCTCCGCGCGCGAGAGCATGGGCCATTTCGGCCAGATCGACGGCGCGACCTTGCGCGAGCGGGTATCGACGATCTTCGTGCGCGCCGATGCAGCCCTGCGTGCGGAGGGCGAGCCGGTCCCCTGCACGCTGCGGGCCGGAACGCATCGTGACGCGGTGCGACTGGATGATCGCCGGGTGCCCTACGCCAAGTTCTTCGCCGTCGACGAAAGCGACCTGTGTCATCCCCTCTACGATGGCGGAATGTCGCGGCAAGTCACCCGGGCGGCCTTCAATATGGCCGACGCGGTAACGGTGCTGCCCTACGACCCGGTGCGCGACCGCGTCATGCTGGTCGAGCAGTTCCGCTTCGGCCCCTACGCGCGGGGGGATCTTCATCCCTACGTCCTGGAACCCATCGCGGGCCGCATCGACCCGGGCGAGACGCCCGAGCGCACGGCCCGTCGCGAGGCGGAGGAAGAGGCGCGCCTTGCGCTGGGGCCGCTGCACTTCGTTGCGCGGTTCTATCCCAGCCCCGGCGCCACGACCGAGTATCTCTATTCCTACGTGGCCGAGGCGGACCTGCCCGACGGTGTCCAGACGATCGCGGGATCCGATGCCGAGGACGAGGACATCCGCACACACGTCATCACGTTCGCGCGGTTGCTTGACCTGATGGAAAGCGGCGAGGTCGATACCGCACCGCTGTTCGCCACGGTCCTGTGGCTCGAACGCGCGCGGGCGGCCGGCCGTTTCGCCTGAGCCCGGGGAACCGCAGGCGGGGGGTCGCTGCTTGAAAG
>Ga0208934_1000045_pt1 | contig 141157 bp, 140 predicted proteins | sample MalvirDeepMed_s2_FD_184243 | JGI IMG/M metagenome (GOLD analysis project Ga0208934, IMG submission 184243) | Marine viral communities from the Global Malaspina Expedition - Malaspina viral metaG DeepMed_s2 (SPAdes) (version 2) | ecosystem: Environmental > Aquatic > Marine > Oceanic | place... | reverse complement strand
CAACCCCTTGTTCAAGAAGCCTTTTCCGTCTCCGTCCCGCCGTCCCCAGCGTCCCGACCAAGGCCGCTGCCCCGCCGGTGAAGCGCTATCTAGGGAGACACGACAAAACCCGCAAGCAGTTTTTTCAGCAGCACCACAAGTTTTCCGAAGCACCCTGCCCTGGCGCGCGGCCCAGGACGATCCTGTCACCGGCAAACGCCGCGATATTCAGACACTTACCCGAGGCGCCGGCAGCATATCCCGGGCGGATCACCGGTCCGTGATCCGGAAAATCCGCGCCATTTCCCGGGAACGTCCTGCGCCGCGGTGGTTTCCTACCCCCGCAGGAGCGACTCGATTTCCGCCCGCGTGGGCATCGCGCTGGCCGCGCCGGGGCGAGTCACCGACAGCCCGGCCGTCGCGTTGCCGAATCTCACGGCTTCCTCGGGCGCCTTTCCCTCGGACAGGGCGGTGGCGAATCCCCCGTTGAAGGCATCGCCCGCCCCTGTCGTGTCCACGACCTTGCCGACCGACATCGCCGGGACGTGCAGGGTCGTGTCCCCGTCGTGGTAGAGCGCCCCCGATTCCCCCAGCGTGATAAGCGCGGCCCCCACGCCTTTTGCCCGGAAGGCCCTGGCCGCCTCCAGCGCGGCATCGGTCGAACCGACCTTTATGCCGGTGAGCGTCTCGGCCTCGGTCTCGTTCGGGGTGATGTAGTCGCAAAGCGCCAGCATCTCGTCCGGCAGCTCACTGGCCGGGGCGGGGTTGAGAATCGTCCGGGCCCCACCCGCACGCGCGACCTCCAGGCCCCGAAGCGCGGCGTCGAGCGGCTGTTCCAGTTGCGTCACGAAGACGTCCGCCCCGCCGATCAACCCGGCATTGGCATCGATATCGGCGGGCGTGATCAGCCCGGCGGCCCCGGGGGACACGATGATCGCGTTCTGCCCGGTCCCGTGTTCGAGGAAGATGAAGGCGGCGCCGGTATAGCTTTCGGGCGTGTCGATCACATGGGGCGTCACGCCGGCATCCCCCCAGGTCTGCCGGGCGAGCCGTGCGAAATCGTCCGTGCCCAGCCGGGTGAGGAAATGCGCGTCTGCCCCGGCGCGCGCGGCGGCCACCGCCTGGTTCGAACCCTTTCCGCCGGGACCGAGCACGAAATCACGGCCCAACACGGTTTCGCCCATGACCGGCATCCGGTCGGCATGGAAGGCGGTATCGGCGACGAAGACGCCAAGGATCACGACACTCATGCGTCCGGCCCCACGACGCCCTTGCGCAGCATGAAGCAGCCGTAGAATCGCCGCTCGCCGGTCTGGATGACGGCGTAGCTGTCGCGCGCCAGGTCGTAGAAGGCGAAGCGATCGACGGCCACCATCGGACGCGGTGCGCCCTCGGCGGCGTCGATCGTGGCCTGCACTTCGCGCTGGACGTCGGGCACCGAGTCGGGATCGTCCACCACCGCCATCCGGGCGGCGAAATCATCCACGAACGTGTCGAGCGGCAGGACCGACAGGATCGCGCCGACGGCCTCGGCCGCTGTCAGGTTCTCCATGCGAAGCAACTCGCCCAACACCGTTTCGCGCGATATCGCGTCGGCCGGGAAGTTCGTGTCGGCGATGATCAGGGTGTCGCCATGCCCCATGGCGCGCAGGGCGAAGAGAACGTCGGCATTCAGCCGCGGATCGATTCCCTTCAGCATTCGTCTGCCCCCGGGACCGGAATATCGGACATGTCGCGCCTCCCTCGCCACGTGTCCCCAAGGGGTAGCGTGCGGTGCCGCGCCTGTCCACGGAAAGGCCCCGCTGGGGGCGTGCCGGGTCAGGCGTCGGAGGTCTCGGCCGTCCCCGGCACGGCGAATCCACCCTCTCGCGAAAGGATCTCGATGATCTCCGCGATGCCCTCGCCCCGGCGCAGGGACGCGAATACCACCGGCCGTTCGCCGCGCATCCGGGCCGCATCCCGCGCCATGACCTCGAGCGACGCGCCCACATGGGGGGCGAGGTCGGTCTTGTTGATCACCAGCAGGTCCGACCGGGTGATGGCCGGGCCGCCCTTGCGCGGGATCTCCTCGCCCGCGGCCACGTCGATGACATAGACCGTCAGGTCCGCCAGCTCGGGCGAAAACGTGGCCGACAGGTTGTCGCCGCCCGACTCGATCAGCACGACCTCGAGATCGGGGTGCCGGTCGCGCATGCGGGCCACGGCGGCCAGGTTGATCGACGCGTCCTCGCGGATGGCGGTGTGGGGGCAGCCGCCCGTCTCGACCCCGATGATGCGGTCGCCCGGCAGCACCTGCATCCGCATCAACGCCTCGGCATCTTCCTGGGTGTAGATGTCGTTGGTGATGACGCCCAGCGACAGGCCCGGGTGCAGCCGTTGGGCCAGCGCCGCGGTCAGCGTGGTCTTTCCGGCGCCCACGGGGCCGCCGATGCCGATGCGAAGGGGACCGTGACGGCTCATGTGCGGAAGATCCTCGGTTCCAGTGTTTCGTGGCGCATCGCCGCGATGTCGGCGGCGAAGCTCGCGGTGGCGATATCGTCCGGCGTGGCCCCGCGCGTTTCCAGGGCGACCCGTTCGCACAGGGGTGACAGCGCGGCGATGATCCCCTGCGCCCTTGTCTGGCCCAGTGGCATCAGCCGTTGCGCCGCGGCGACGACGTTGGCGACGCCCGCGTGCAGGTAGAAGGGCACGGCCCGGTCGACGTCGATGCCGCGCGCGCGGCAGGCGGCACCGAACCCGACGGGGAAGGACAGCCCGTCCAGCCCGACAGCCCAGACCGCGTCGACGGTGTTCGAGAAGGCGGCGCCCATGTCGTGCAACTCGATACTGCGCCCGGCGCAGGACGCGAAGGCGCGCGCGGTCGCGTCGACCTCGGACAAGGCATTCCGGTCCGTCGCCCCGTGGGCCGTGCGGATCAGGATGGCGTCGGTCCGGCCCGTACCATGCGCGAGCGTGTCGGCCAGCCAGAGTTCAAGCGTTTCTGCGTCGCCCACGACCCCGTCGGCGATCGCGGACTCCAGGCCTTGGGAATAGGCGAAACTGCCCAGCGGGAAGCCCGGCGACAGCCATTGGGCCAGCAAGAGCAAGCCGTCATCCATGGGCGTGTTCACCGTGGGAATGCCCCATGGTCCGTCCATGGCCATAGGCGCCGCCTTCGGGGCGGAACGGGCCCATGAACGGGCGCAGATCGGCGCCGAGTCCCGTCAGCATCCGCTCGATCACCGGATCGCGCTGGATGACCAGCCGGTCGGAATGAATTTCGCAGGGGGTGTGGCGGTTGCCGATATGCCAGGCCAGACGCGGCAGGGCCTGCCCGGTAATGGCGACCAGCGGCTCGTCCGCGGCGGCGACGGCCACGATGCGGCCGTCCTCGAGACCAAGCCCGGCACCGTGGTCGAGCGAGGTGACCTGTTCGAGATCGACGAGGAATTCAAGACCGCCCTGCCCCACCAGCCGCTTGCGGCGCAAAAGCCGCGCAGCGTAGTCGAGGCGGACGGTATCGACGGGCGCGTCCCCCGCGGTGTCGAGGACGCGCGGGGCGCGGGGCGGCAGCGCGGTCATCGCACCACCCCGTCAGCCGGGATCAGACGTAGAAGACGTCCGCGAAGACGTGCCGCACGATGTCCTCGCGCTTCAGGCCGCGCTCGGCCAGTTGCGCATCCGACATGCGGTTCAGGGCAGTCAGACGGCGGTAGCGGCCGGAGTTCTCGCCCATGGCGACCAGGCCGTGCCCGATCTGGGCGAACACGTTCTTTATGCCGGACAGGGCATCTTGGGCGACGTGGGTGGGGTGAAAGCTGATATCGGCCATGGGGATCGTATCCTTCCGGGTCTGCTGTTGTGCGTTGACCTCGAAGGTAGGCCTTGCTGCAGTGCAGCGTTAGCCCCAATGCGGAATAGCCGCGTTGCAGCGGGCGCAACCCGGAAACCGCCCCGACCCCATGCCCAGCCTCTTGATTCAAAACAGGAAGTACCGCTGCGCCATGGGCAGGACGTCGGCCGGCTGGCAGGTCAGCAGCTCGCCGTCGGCGCGGACCTCGTAGGTTTCGGGATCGACCTCCATCACCGGAAGGGCATCGTTCAGGCGCAGGTTGCGCTTGCCGATACCGCGCGTCCCCTTCACCGCCACCGTGTCCTTGGCGAGGCCCAGATGGGCCTTGATGCCGCCCGCATGGGCCGCCTCGCTGACGAACAGGACCGATCCGCGCTCGGCCGCGCGGCCCATGGCGCCGAACATGGGGCGCGAGTAGACGGGCTGCGGCGTCGGGATCGACGCGTTCGGGTCGCCCATCTGCGCCATGGCGATCGAACCGCCCACCAGCACCATCTCGGGCTTCACGCCGAAAAAGGCGGGATTCCACAGGCACAGGTCCGCCCGCTTGCCGACTTCGATGCTGCCGATCTCGTGGCTCATGCCGTGGGCGATCGCCGGGTTGATCGTGTACTTGGCGATGTAGCGGCGCACGCGCATGTTGTCGTTGTCGCCGGTCTCCTCGGGCAGGGCGCCGCGCTGCTTCTTCATCTTGTCGGCGGTCTGCCAGGTGCGGATGATGACCTCGCCCACGCGGCCCATGGCCTGGCTGTCGGAGGCGATGATCGAAAACGCCCCCATGTCGTGCAGGATATCCTCGGCGGCGATGGTTTCGCGCCGGATGCGGGATTCGGCGAAGGCGATATCCTCTGGCACGCGCTTGTCGAGGTGGTGGCACACCATGAGCATGTCCAGATGCTCTTCGATGGTGTTCACGGTGAACGGGCGCGTCGGGTTCGTGGATGACGGCAGGACGTTCTCGTCGCCGCAGATCTTGATAATGTCCGGGGCGTGGCCGCCGCCCGCGCCCTCGGTGTGGAACGCATGGATCGTGCGGCCCGCGATGGCCTCGACCGTGCGTTCGACGAAGCCGGATTCGTTCAGGGTGTCGGTGTGGATCATCACCTGCACGTCCATGTCGTCGGCCACCCTCAGACAGCAGTCGATGGCAGCGGGCGTGGTGCCCCAATCCTCGTGCAGCTTCAGCGCGCAGGCGCCCGCGTTGACCATCTCGACCAGCGCGGCGGGCTGGCTGGCATTGCCCTTGCCCGAGAGGCCGAGATTGACGGGCGTGCCGTCCAGCGCCTGGAGCATGCGTCCGATATGCCAGGGCCCCGGCGTGCAGGTGGTGGCGAGCGTGCCGTGGGCCGGCCCGGTGCCGCCGCCCAGCATCGTGGTCACGCCGGAATGCAGCGCGTCCTCGATCTGCTGGGGGCAGATGAAGTGGATGTGGCTGTCGAAGCCACCGGCGGTCAGGATGCGCCCCTCGCCCGCGATCACCTCGGTCCCGGGCCCGACATAGATGTCCACGCCGGACTGCACGTCCGGGTTGCCCGCCTTGCCGATATTGGCGATGCGCCCGTCGCGCAGGCCCACGTCTGCCTTGTAGATGCCCGTGTGGTCCACGATCAGCGCATTGGTGATGACCGTGTCCATCGAGCCCTGAGCGCGGCTGGCCTGCCCCTGCCCCATGCCGTCGCGGATGACCTTGCCGCCGCCGAACTTCACCTCTTCGCCATAGGTGGTCAGGTCGCGCTCGACCTCGATCAGCAGGTCGGTATCGGCCAGTCGGACCTTGTCGCCCGTGGTGGGGCCGAACATGGCGGCATAGTCGGCGCGGGCAATCTTGGTCGGCATAGCGGGGTCCCGGTCTCAGGCGGTTTTCACCGACACTGTTCCGGGCTGGTGGCGATCTGACAAGGGCGGGCGGTGAATGCCGCGCCCTTTGCCCAATATTCAGGCGCGCTGGCGCAATCCGCGCTTGCCCAACCGCCGTGCATTCGCCCGCGTGGCCTTGCCGATGGGGCCGAGCCAGGCGTTGTAGACCTGGTCGGGGCGCCCGCCACGCATCGCGGCGGTCCAGGCCGCCGCTTGCGCGTCCAGCAGGGCAGGGCCCTTTTCGCCGATCATCACCGCGTTTTCCGTGGGGGCGACGGACCAGACACCGGCCAGCCCGGCCAGGCGGTACGCGATGACCGTCTGCGCTTCGGCCACCATTTGCGCCGAGGCCATGGCAGTGCGCCACATGTCGAGAGGCAGGGTCATGAGCGTGCTCCGATCAAGCAAGGTAACCTGATTAAAACCCTCAAATTGCGACGGGTTCCATAGTGCTTAAGGACCGGTGCGCAGGTCCTCGTTGCGGCGCAGAGTCAGCCGCTCGAAGCAGGAATTGACGATCAGCGGCTGGATCGATCCGCCGGCATAGGGTGCGGCCTCGGCGGCGCAGGCCGCGTCGCGATAGGCGATCCAGGCCCGCTGTGCGTCGAGCAGGGCCCGCCCGTAACCGCCCGCGTCGGCCCGGGGCTTGGCGATGCCCCAGAGGCGGTTCAGTTCGGCATCCGCGGCCAGCCAGGCGGCATAGCTGCACTGGTTCATGTCGGCCTGCGTCACCGGGTTGGCGCAATTCGGGGCCTGTGCACCGGCCGCCAGCGGAAACACAGCGAGGGCGAGCGTCAGGGCGGCCCTCACAACGCGCCCATCACCGCGCCGTTGAAGCCGAAAACCTGCCGGCCACCGCCATAGGGGATCAGCGAAACCTCGCGCCGCTGTCCCGGCTCGAAACGCACGGCGGTGCCGGCAGCGATGTCCAGTCGCATCCCCCGCGCCGCGTCGCGGTCGAAATCCAGCGCGGCGTTGGTCTCGGCGAAGTGGTAATGGCTGCCCACCTGGATCGGCCGGTCGCCGGTATTGGCGACCATCAGCGTGATGGCCTCGGCCCCCTCGTTCAGGGTGATGTCGCCGTCTGCGGTCAGGAATTCTCCGGGAATCATGGGCCGTCCTTTCGTGGTGCGCCGGTATCGCGTCGCGGGATCTCAGCGTATGGGGTTGTGCACGGTCACCAGCTTGGTGCCATCGGGAAAGGTCGCCTCGACCTGCACGTCGTGGATCATCTCGGGCACGCCCTCCATGCATTGATCGCGGGTGACGACCTGCGCCCCCGCCTGCATCATGTCGGCCACGCTGCGGCCGTCGCGCGCACCCTCGACGACCGCATCGGTGATGAGCGCGATGGCCTCGGGGTGGTTCAGTTTCACGCCGCGTGCCAACCGGGCGCGCGCCACCTGCGCGGCCATGGCGACGAGCAGCTTGTCCTTTTCGCGGGGGGTCAGGTTCATTCAGGATCTCCAGACAGGGGGCAATGCGGCGCCCGACAACCGCTCGAGCAGCGGGATGAGGGCGCGGCGCAGGTCGAAGGAATCGCCGGCCAGCAACCGCGCGACCAGCAGGCCCGGCGCCGGCGACGAGGCGCCCGCACCGGCAGGCAGCACGGTGCGCGCGGCGGTCAGGTGACGCTCGGCCTCGGGTTCAGCCAAGACGACAAGAGCCATGGCCCCTGCCCCGCTGGCGATGGCGGGGCGTGCCAGGTGCCCGGCAATGTCACCCGACAGCCGCGTTGCATCGCGGTAGAGCGGTGCGCCCGCGCGGTCGATGGCGACGCGGTCCTCGAACGCGCCACCGCGCAAGACCTCGCCCCGCGCGTGGCGGCCGAAGGCCACCGGCTCGACCATCAGCAGCCGCGCATCCTCGGCCATCTCGATCCGAAGCCGCCGCCTGAGCCGCGCACCGTCGAACAGGATCGTTTCCTGCGGCAGCCAGTGCAGGGTCGCGCCCCGCTCGACCGTCAGGCGCGTCGTCACACGGCCGGGCACGGCCGCCGCGGCCCGGTAGACCCGCTCGGCCGCCTGCGTCGTCAGGGTCAGGCGCGCGTCCGCGCGGGCCGTCGCCGAGATCTCGAACCGGTCCCCCCCGGCGATGCCGCCCCCGGTATTGATGCAGACCGCCGTCACACCCGCGCCGCGCGGGGTCGGGAACAGCGCCTTCAGAGCGCCCGACTGGCGAAGGTCCGACAGCGCGCTGACCCCGCCGCGCGCCGCGGCGACAACGGACAGCCCCCCCACCGAGCGGGGCTGCACCTGGGGTGATCCAAGGGTCTGCGTGTCGTTCATCCTGCGGCGATCCTAGCAAGCCGCGCGCGTTTGCACAGGGCTTGGGCGGGCGAGGCCGCCAAAACGACAGCAGCCGCCCAAATATCGGGCGGCTGCGTCTTCCACATCGTGGCCCGAAGGCCGCGCGCCGGGCTCAGTTCAGCGCGGCGTCGGTGATCTCGTGGGTCCAGGCGCCCTCGGGCTCCTTCGAGATGACCGGGTCGGACCCGCCGGCCAGCAGCGTGTCGACGGTGCGGCGGTAGTCCTCTTCCGCAAGCGCGCCGTTCGAGCCGGCGGTCAGCTTGGCGATCTCCTGCATCATGCGGATCTGGTGCGACTCGGTCTGGGCGCCGGTCTCGTCGTTGTCGAGCACGATCATCGCGGCGTCTTCGGGGTTCTCCTCGGCCCATTTCCAGCCCTTCATCGAGGCACGGACGAAGCGCTCCATCTTGTCGACGAATTCCGGATCCTCGAGATTCTCCTCGAGCACGTAAAGCCCGTCTTCCAGCGTGGCGACGCCCTGGTCCTCGTACTTGAAGTTCACCAGTTCTTCCTCGCCGACGCCCGCGTCCAGCACCTGGCCATACTCGTTGTAGGTCATGGTCGAGATGCAGTCGGCCTGGCGCTGCAACAGCGGGTCGACGTTGAAGCCCTGCTTCAGGACGGTGATGCCGTCATCCGAGGCGTCCGTGGGAATGCCTTCCTGGCTCATCCAGCTCAGGAAAGGGTATTCGTTGCCGAAGAACCAGACACCGATGGTGCGGCCGCGGAAATCCTCGGGGCCGGTGATGCCGGTGTCCTTCCAGCAGGTCAGCATCAGGCCCGAGGTCTTGAACGGCTGGGCGATGTTGACGATCGGCAGGCCCTTCTCGCGCGCCGACAGGGCCGACGGCATCCAGTCGACCATGACGTCGGCCCCGCCGCCTGCCAGAACCTGCGGCGGCGCGATGTCGGGTCCGCCCGGCAGGATGGTCACGTCCAGGTTCTCTTCGTCGTAGAACCCCTGGTCCTCGGCCACGTAGTATCCGGCGAACTGGGCCTGGGTGACCCATTTCAGCTGAAGGGTGACCTCGTCCTGCGCATACGCTGCGCCACCGGCAAATGCGGCCACGGCCGCGGCAATGATCCTGGTCTTCATTACATGTTTCTCCTTGTTGGATCTCCCCGGGGTTCAGCCCCGGTGGGACGGGTGCCAGAAGGTCACCCGCTTCTCGATGAAGGCGATGATGCCGTAAAAGGCGGAGCCCGCAAGGGCCGCGGCCACGATCTCGGCCCAGACCATGTCCAGCGCCAGCTGTCCGACGCTGGTCGAGATGCGAAAGCCCATCCCGAGCGTGGGAGAGCCGAAAAATTCGGCAACGATCGCACCGATCAGGGCCAGCGTCGTGCTGATCTTCAGCCCGTTGAAGATGAAGGGCATGGCCGCCGGCAGACGCAGCTTGAACAGCGTCTGGACATAGCTCGCCCCGTAGGTGCGCATCAGGTCGCGCTGCATGGCCTGCGTATCGGCCAGCCCCGCCACGGTGTTCACGAGGATCGGGAAGAACACCATGACCACGACCACGGCGGATTTCGACTCCCAGTCGAAGCCGAACCACATCACCAGGATCGGCGCGGTGCCGACGATGGGCAGCGCGGCCATGAAGTTGCCCACGGGCAGCAGGCCGCGCTTCAGGAAATCGTAGCGGTCCGCCAGAAGCGCTACAGCAAAGGCGGCGGCGGTCCCCATGACATAGCCAGTCAAGGCCCCCTTGAGAAACGTCTGCACGAAATCTGCCCACAGCACGTCCGTCTCGACGGCGAACGTAGCGGCGATGATACTGGGCGGCGGCAAGATGACGCCGGGCACCTCAAACGCTCTGACAACAGCCTCCCAAAGCGCCAGGATCGTGACGCCAAAGACGAACGGCACCGCGATCTTCGCAGCGTGCGTGTCGCTCCGGGAAATCACAACATTCAGGCCCCAGCCATGCGCCCAGAGCAGGAATACGAGGGCCAGTCGAACATCGAGCGCCGACAAACCGGCGAAACAAATACCGACGATCAGTGCGGCGGGTCCCAGCTTGTCCCAGAAGCGAACGGTGTTGGAGAAACGCAGGAAAGCCGTGTCGTGCATATTCATTTTGCCAACCCCATGCGCCGCAGCAGCATCCGCTCGATCCCGGCGATGATCGCCACCAGCACCGCCGCCAGGATCGCGGCGGCGAAGAGCGCCGACCAGATCTGCACGGTCTGACCGTAGTAGCTGCCCGCCAGCAACCGTGCGCCCAGACCCCGCACCGCGCCGGTGGGCAGCTCGCCCACGATGGCGCCGATCAGCGACGCCGCCACCCCGATCTTCAGAGACGCGAAAAGGTAGGGCAGCGACGCGGGCAGCCGCAGTTTCCAGAAGGTCTGCCCGCCCGTCGCGCCGTAGGTGCGCAGCAGGTCCAGCTGCATGGTGTCGGGGCTGCGCAGCCCCTTCACCATCCCCACGACGACCGGGAAGAAGGACAGGTAGGCGCTGATCACCGCCTTCGGCAGCAGCCCCTGCACGCCGACGGAATAAAGCACGACGATGATCATCGGTGCGATGGCGATGATCGGAATGGTCTGGCTGACGATGGCCCAGGGCATCACGCTCATGTCCATGACGCGGCTGTGCACGATCCCCACGGCCAGCAGGATGCCCAGCGCGGTGCCCACGGCGAAGCCGGCGAGCGTGGCCGAAAGAGTGATCCAGCCGTGGAAGATCAGGCTGCGCTTCGAAGTCGGCCGCATGCCCGCCGTGCTGTCCCACAACTCGACCGCCACCTGGTGCGGCGCGGGCAGGACCGGTCGATCCTGCGCGAAGGCAGCCGACAGCGCGGGGCCCGGATTCCGCAGGCTGAGCGCGATGCCCCCCAGATCGCGCCGCTCGGACGCCGCCGCGGGGGTCACCTCGGCGCCGGACCGCTCCGCCAGCAGAACGGACTGATGCGCGTTCATCGGAATGCAGGCGACGTACCACAACGCGATCAGCGCCGCGATCACGGTCAGGACCGGCACGATCCGCCCGCCCGCGCCCCGCAGCCACAGCGCCACGCGACCCGAACGGCCGACCCCCGCACCCGGGGCGGAAAGCGGCGTGTCGGTCATCGCGCCGTCCTCCCGGCGTGCGAGTTGCACGGGTTCGACATGAGTATTTGAAGACCAGTGATGAAGCTGACGCGCGCTCCGGTCATCACTGGTCCGAAAATACTCATGGTGCGACGGATGACGGGGACCGAGCGGCCGAAGTTAAGGAAATCTTCAGGCAGCTCCGGCAAAAATGAACCCACGGAACAGGCTGGAGAGCCGATGACCGTGACCAGTGATGCGGGGGGCCGCGTGCCCCTCGTATCCGCCTGTCTCATGCCGCCTCCATCCCGGCGCGCAAGCCTTCGCGCACGCGGTGGGCGATGTCGATGAAGTCGCGGCTGTCGCGGATGTCGAGCGGTCGCTCCTTCGGAAGCGGACTGTCGATCACGTCACTGATGCGCCCCGGGCGCGGCGACATCACCACGATCTTCGTGGACAGGTACACCGCCTCGGGGATCGAGTGGGTAACGAACAGCATCGTCTTGCCGGTCCGCGCCCAGAGCGACAGCAGCTCTTCGTTCAGCCGGTCGCGCACGATCTCGTCCAGCGCGCCGAACGGTTCGTCCATCAACAACAGGTCCGCATCGAAGCTGAGCGCCCGGGCGATCGATGCGCGCTGCTGCATGCCACCGGAGAGCTGCCAGGGATACTTGTTCTCGAACCCGTTCAGGTCGACCAATTCCAGCGTATCGGCCACGCGGCGCTTCTTCTCGTCCTCGGAAAAGCCCATGATCTCCAGCGGCAGGCGGATATTTCCACCGATGGTCCGCCAGGGATAAAGCCCCGCCGCCTGGAACACGTAGCCGTAGGCCCGCGCGCGGCGGGCGGTGTCGGGGTCCAGCCCGTTAACCGACAGGCTGCCGCCCGTTGGCGTCTCCAGCCCCGCGACACAGCGCAGAAACGTGGTCTTGCCGCAGCCCGACGGTCCGATGAAACTGACGAACTCCCCCCGCTCGACCGCGAGGTTCACGTCCTTCAGCGCGTGAACCGGCCCGTCATTGGTGTGAAAGGTCAGGTTCAGCCCCTTGGCTTCGACCACGGATGCGTCGGGCGTGCGATCCTGTGCCGTTGCCTGCATCACACCCCGCTCGCCGGGATGCCCGTGCGTTCCACCGGCCGCGGCGCGGTGATCTGCTTCCACGACGACAGGGCCTTGTTGACCTCGCCCAGGGGCGCGCGCTTGACGAATTCGCCGTGGCCTTCCTGGCCCAGCATCTTGCCGGTGTCGAACATCAAGCGACCCTTCGACAGGGTATAGCGCGGCAGGCCCTTCACCTTCTTGCCCTCGAACACGTTGTAGTCGATGGCCGACTGCTGCGCGCCCGCGGTGATCGTCTTCTCGGCCTCGGGATCCCAGACGACGATGTCGGCGTCGCTGCCCACGCGGATCGCGCCCTTGCGGGGATAGCAGTTGAGGATCTTCGCGATATTGGCCGACGTGATCGCCACGAACTCGTTCGGGGTCAGCCGCCCGGTGCCCACCCCGTGGGTCCAGAGCATCGGCATCCTGTCCTCGAGCCCGCCGGTCCCATTCGGGATCTTGGTGAAATCGCCGATGCCGGTGCGCTTCTGATCGGTGGTGAAGGCGCAATGGTCGGTGGCCACGACCGACAGCGACCCCGCCTGCAGCCCGGCCCAGAGACTGTCCTGGTGCTGCTTGTTGCGGAAGGGCGGCGACATCACCCGGCGCGCGGCGTGGTCCCAGTCCTGGTTGAAGTATTCGGACTCGTCCAGCGTCAGGTGCTGGATCAGCGGCTCGCCCCAGACGCGCTTGCCCTGCTGGCGCGCGCGACGGATGGCCTCGTGGCTGTCCTCGCACGAGGTGTGCACGACGTAGAGCGGCACGCCCGCCATGTCGGCGATCATGATCGCGCGGTTCGTCGCCTCGCCCTCGACCTGGGGCGGACGGGAATAGGCATGGCCCTCGGGGCCGTTATTGCCCTCGGCCAGCAGCTTGGCCGACAGATCCGCGACCACGTCGCCGTTCTCGGCGTGGACCATGGCGATGGCACCGAGTTCCGCCAACCGCTGGAACGAGGCATACATCTCGTCGTCCTGCACCATCAGCGCGCCCTTGTAGGCCATGAAGTGCTTGAAGGTGTTGATGCCGCGCTCCTTCACGACGGCCTCCATCTCGTCGAAGACCTGCTCGCCCCACCACGTCACGGCCATGTGGAAGGAATAGTCGCAATGCGCGCGCGTCGACTTGTTGTCCCACATCTTCAGCGCGTCGAGCAGCCCCTGGCCGGGGCTGGGCAGCGCGAAGTCGACGACCATCGTCGTGCCGCCAGCCAGCGCCGCGCGGGTGCCGGACTCGAAATCATCGGCCGAATAGGTGCCCATGAAAGGCATCTCGAGATGGGTATGCGGGTCGATCCCGCCGGGCATGACGTAGCAACCCGTGGCTTCGATTTCCTCGTCGCCGGTCAGCCCTTCGCCGATCTCGATGATCTTGCCGCCGTCGACCAGCACGTCCGCCTTGTAGGTCAGGTCATGGGTGACGATGGTGCCGTTCTTGATGACTTTGGTCATTGGCATTCTCCCTGTTTGTTGAGGACGCGGCGCGTGGGGGCGATTGCGCCTACGCCTCGACCACGGCCGTCTCGACCACCGCGTGCAGCAGCACGTCGGCGCCGGCCTTGGCCCAGTCCTTGGTGATTTCCTCGGCCTCGTTGTGGCTCAGCCCGTCGACGCAGGGGCACATGACCATCGCGGTGGGGGCCACGCGGTTGATCCAGCAGGCATCGTGGCCCGCCCCCGAGACGATGTCGCGGTGCGAATAGCCCAGCCGCTCGGCCGCATCGCGGACCGCCTTCACGCAGCCTTCGTCGAAGGTCACGGGGTCGAAATGGCCGGCGGTCTCGATCTCGAAGCCCAGGCCCAGCTCCTCAGCGATCTTCGGGCCCTCTTCTTCCAGCCGCGCCTTCATGCCGTCGAGCTTGGCTTGGTCGGGCGAGCGGAAATCCACGGTGAAGACCACCTTGCCGGGGATCACGTTGCGCGAGTTCGGGTAGACGTCGATATGGCCCGCCGCGCCCACGGCGTCGGGCTGCGCCTCCATCGCGATCTCGTGCACGCGTTCGAGAATGCGCGCCATGCCGAGCCCGGCGTTCTTGCGCATGTTCATGGGGGTCGAGCCGGTGTGGCTGTCCTTCCCGGTCAGCGTGATCTGGAGCCACCACAGGCCCTGCCCGTGCGTGACCACGCCGATATCCTTGCCCTCGGCTTCGAGAATCGGGCCCTGCTCGATATGCAGTTCGAAGAAGGCGTGCATCTTGCGGGCGCCGACCTCTTCCGCGCCCTTCCAGCCGATCCGCTCAAGCTCGTCGCCGAAGCTCAGGCCCTTGGCGTCGGTCCGGGCATAGGCCCAGTCCTGTTCGTGGATGCCGGCGAAGACGCCCGAGCTGAGCATGGCGGGCGCGAAGCGGGTGCCCTCCTCGTTGGTGAAGTTCGTCACCACGATGGGGTGCTTCGTCTTCACGCCGAGGTCATTGAGGCTGCGAATAATCTCGAGCCCGCCCAGCACGCCGAGCACGCCGTCGTACTTGCCGCCGGTGGGCTGGGTATCGAGATGGCTGCCCACGTAGACCGGCAGCGCGTCGGGGTCCGTTCCCTCGCGCCGCGCGAACATGTTGCCCATCTGGTCGAGGCCCATGGTGCAGCCCGCATCCTCGCACCAGGCCTGGAACAGCGCGCGGCCCCGCGCGTCGTCATCGGTCAGCGTCTGGCGGTTGTTGCCGCCCGCGACGCCGGGCCCGATCTTGGCCATGTCCATCAAGCTGTCCCACAGCCGGTCGCCGTTGATGCGCATGTTTTCACCGGGGGCGGCTGGGGGCATGGGGCGTCCTCGCAATGATTTGACCAATCGGTAAAATGCACGCTAACAGAGGTTCGGAACCAGTCAAGGATCGCGACCATGCAGGCGGCAATTGCTCAAAAAACCGGCGGAATGCGCCCGCGACGCACGAAGCTTGGCCGTCCCGCAAATGCCTGAGACGCGCATCCAGTCCCGCAACCGGGCCGCCATTCTCGACGCCGGGCTCGAGGTATTCTCGCGCTATGGCTTCCGCGGCGCAACACTGGACCAGATCGCCGGCGAGGCGGGCCTGTCGAAGCCCAACCTGCTCTATTATTTCCAGTCGAAGGAGGCGATCCACCGCGCGCTTCTGTTGCAGCTGATGGATGCTTGGCTCGAGCCGCTGCGCGACATCGATCCGGCGGGCGAGCCTCTGGACGAGATGCTGGACTACGTGCGGCGCAAGCTGGCGCTGAGCCGCGACTACCCGCGCGAAAGCCGGCTGTTCGCGAACGAGATCCTGTCGGGCGCGCCGCATATCGACGACACGCTGGCCAGCACCCTGCGCGACCTCGTCGACGGCGCCGCCGCGCTGATCGCCGACTGGGTGGCCGAAGGGCGGCTGGCGCAGGTGGACCCGCATCACACCATCATGTCGGTCTGGGCACTGACCCAGCACTACGCCGATTTCGATGTGCAGGTGCGCGCGGTGCTCGATACCGACGACCCGCTGCGGGGGGCCGAGGCACACCTGACGCAGCTCTTCGACCGCCTGCTGCGGCCGGGCGCCTAGTCGGCGGCGCGGACGAGGATCGCGCGAAAGTCGTTCACGTTGGTGCCGGTGGGACCGGGCACGAACAGCGCATCCACAGCTTCGAACGCACCCCAGGCATCGTTGCGCCCCAACGCGCCGCCCGGATCGACACCCGTCGCGCGCAGGGAAGCCGCCGTCTCGCCTGTGGCGAAGGCGCCCGCGTTGTCCTCGGACCCGTCGATGCCATCGGTATCGGCGGCCAGCGCGGCGATGCCCGGCAGCCCGTCGATGGCCCGCGCGAAGGACAACAGGAACTCGGTGTTGCGCCCACCGCGACCGCCCTTGCCGCGCAGGGTGACCGTGGTCTCGCCCCCCGACAGGATCACGACCGGCGCCGTGAAGGGCCGCCCGCGCGTGGCGACCTCGCGGGCGATGGCGGCGTGAACCTGGCCCACGTCCCGCGCCTCGCCCTCGATGGCATCCGACAGGATCACCGCGTCGTAGCCCGCTTCGCGCGCCCGCGCCGCAGCGGCTTCGAGCGAGATGCTGGCCGAGGCGACCACGTGGACCTCGTTCCCCGCGAATACGTCGTCGCCCGGCGCTGGCGCGCGGGCGGCGCCGGTTTCCAGGTGGCCGCGGATGATCTCGGGCAGGTCGATCCCGTAGCTTTCGATCAGCGCGCGGGTCTCTTCCAACGTGACATCCGATGGCACCGTTGGCCCCGACGCGACCTCGGCCGGATCGTCGCCCGGCACGTCCGACACGACCAGCGAAACGACCCGCGCCGGATGCGCGGCGGCGGCGAGGCGCCCGCCCTTGATCCGGCTGGCGTGCTTGCGGATGGCGTTCATCACGCCGATGGGCGCGCCCGAGGCCAAAAGCGCCTCGTTCAGCGCGCGTTCATCGTCAAGATCCATCCCCTCGGGCGGCAGCGGCAGAAGGGCCGACCCCCCGCCGCAGATGAGCGCGACGACCAGGTCGTCCGGACCAAGCCCTGACACCGCGTCCATCAGCGCCCGTGACGCCTCGAGACCGGCCGTGTCGGGCACGGGATGCGACGCCTCCATCACCCGGATGCGGCCCGCGTCGGTCGCGTAGCCATAGCGCGTGACGACGACGCCGGTCAGGTCCCCCTCCCACGCCGCGTCGAAGGCCGCCGCCAGCTGCGCCGCACCCTTGCCGCAGCCCACCACGACCGTGCGCCCCTTGGGCGGCGCGGGCATGGCGCGCGCGATGGCGCGGGCGGGGTCCGCCGCGGCGACGGCCGCGTCGAACAGGTCCGTCAGCAGACGGCGGTCGGCGTCATCCACCCGTCACTCCGCCGCTTGCGCCGCGGGGTTGTTCGGGTGCGTCGTCCAGTTGGCATAGTCGCCCACGGTCTTGCCGGTGCGCGGGTCGACGGCGCCCTTGGGCAGCTCTTCCATGGTGATGCAGTTCTCGACCGGGCACACATCCACGCACAGGTTGCAGGCCACGCATTCCTCGTCGATCACGGTGAAGGTGCGGTCGGGCGACATGGCGATGGCTTGGTGGGACGTGTCCTCGCAGGCGGCGAAGCAGCGGCCGCACTGGATGCAGTCGTCCTGGCTGATCCGCGCCTTCGTGACGTAGTTCAGGTTCAGGTACTGCCAGTCGGTGACGTTGGGCACCGCGCGGCCCACAACCTCGTCGACCGAGGCATAGCCCTTCTCGTCCATCCAGGCCGACAGGCCCGCCTTCATCTCTTCCACGATGCGAAAGCCATAGGTCATGGCGGCGGTGCAGACCTGCACGTTGCCCGCGCCTAGGCTCATGAACTCGGCCGCGTCGCGCCAGGTGGTGATGCCGCCGATGCCGCTGATCGGCAGGCCATGGGTTTCTGGGTCGCGGGCGATCTCGGCCACCATGTTCATGGCGATGGGCTTCACCGCCGGACCGCAATAGCCGCCATGGCTGCCCTTGCCGTCGATGGAGGGCTCGGGCGACATGGTGTCGAGGTTGACAGACGTGATCGAGTTGATCGTGTTGATCAGGCTGACCGCGTCCGCACCGCCGTTCTTCGCCGCCTGGGCGGGCTTGCGGATGTCGGTGATGTTGGGGGTCAGCTTCACGATCACGGGGCGGTCGTAATACTGCTTGCACCACCGGGTGACCATTTCGATGTATTCGGGCACCTGCCCCACCGCGCTGCCCATGCCGCGCTCGGCCATGCCGTGGGGGCAGCCGAAATTCAGCTCGATCCCGTCGGCGCCGGTTTCCATCACCCGCGGCAGGATCGCCTTCCAGGCGCCTTCCTCGCAGGGCACCATGATCGACGCGATCAGCGCGCGGTCGGGATAGTCCGACTTCACCCGCGCCATTTCCTCGAGGTTCACCTCGAGCGGGCGGTCGGTGATGAGCTCGATGTTGTTCAGTCCCAGAAGCCTGCGGTCCGCGCCCCAGATCGCGCCGTAGCGCGGGCCGTTCACGTTGACCACGGGCGGCCCCTCGGCGCCCAGCGTCTTCCACACGACACCGCCCCAGCCGGCCTCGAAGGCGCGGCGGACGTTGTATTCCTTGTCGGTGGGCGGGGCCGAGGCCAGCCAGAAGGGGTTGGGGCTCTTGATGCCCACGAAATCGGTCGTCAGATCAGCCATGTCAGGCCCTCCCGTTCATCAATTCAGGACGCGCCCCGGGATCGGGCCGCGCAGTATCACGCCCCGGTCTGGTGGTCCGGGCAGAAATAGGACGTGCGCCCGCCCACCTTCGTCTTCGCGATGGCGCCGTCGCAGATCCCGCAATCGGCGCCCTCGTCACGGCGGTGGATCAGCCAGTCGGCGGGCAGCTTCGAATAGACGGCATCGGTGTCCACCACGGCCTTCAGCGTGTCGCCGACGACGCCGTGCAGTTGCCCGATCCGGCCTGCCTCCAGGTCGCAGGCCCGCGCGTCGGGCAGGATTCCGGCGCGGTAGAGCGACTCGTCCGCCCAGAGGTTGCCGACGCCGGCCAGCTTCGATTGCGCCAGCAGCGCGGATTTGACGGCCCCGCGCGTGCCGCCGATCACGTCGGCGAACGCGTTGTCGCCGATGGTGAGCGCATCGGGGCCAAGTCCGCGTTCGGCCACGTAATCCTCGACATCCTCGACCACGACGATCTCGCCGAACTTGCGCGGATCGCGGAAGGTCAGGCGGGTGCCGCCCTCGAAGGCAACCGTCAGCCGGATGTAGTCGGCGTCGACCTCGTCCGCGTCCATGACGCGGATCGATCCGGCCATGCCAAGGTGGATCATCATCCACGGCCCGCCCTGCGTGCCCGCGAAGATGAACTTGCCGTGCCGCGTGGCGGTGGAGAATTGCGTGCCCGTGAACCGGTCCAACGCCGCGCGGTCGGGCAGGTCCATATGCGTGATGTCGTCGCCGTAGGTCACCGCCTCGATCGTGCGGTTGAGCGCGCCGCGTTCGATCCGGCGGCGCGCGGCCTCGACCTCGGGAAGTTCAGGCACGCGCCGCTTCGCCGATCACGGCGCCGGTTTCCGGCGCGGCGACGCCCATGAGCGTCGCGTGGATATCCTCGGCCGCATCGCGCCCCTCGGCCACCGCCACGACGGTCAGGTCGTCGCCCGGCGTGCAGTCGCCGCCGGCCCAGACACCTTCGACCGAGGTGCGGCCGGCGCCGGTCACGGCGATCTTGCGGCCGTCGAGCGCGAGGCCCTCAAAGGTCAGCGTCTGGCCGATGGCCTTGAACACCTGGTCGGCGGGCAGGCGCAGCGTCTCGCCCGTGCCCTTGAGGCCCGATCCGTCGTCGGCGGTGTATTCCAACTCGATCTCGGCGGCCGCGCCGTTGCCATGGATCGCCACTGGCTGCGCGTTGCAGATGATGCGCACGCCCTTCGACGTGGCCAGGTCCTGCTCGAATTCCGAGGCGCCCATGCGATCCTTGCCGCGACGATAGGCGATGGTCACGTTCTCGGCGCCCAGCAGCTTGGACTGCACGGCGGCGTCCACCGCCGTCATGCCGCCGCCGATCACCACCACGTTGCGACCGACGGGCAGCTTGGCCAGGTCGTCGGCCTGGCGCAGCGCGGCGATGAAGCCCACCGCGTCCTGCACACCGTCGCGCTCGGCCCCCGGCGCGTCGAGGTCGTTCACCCCGCCAAGGCCCACGCCCACGAAGACGGCGTCGAACTCGGCCTTCAAACCGTCCAGCGTGATGTCGCGGCCCAGCGCGTGGCCGGGCTTCAGCTCGATCCCGCCGATCTGGCACAGCCAGTCGACTTCGCGCGCGGCGAAATCGTCGGTGGACTTGTAGGCGGCGATCCCGAACTCGTTCAGCCCGCCGGGCTTGTCCTTGGCATCGTAGAGCACGACATCATGCCCGCGCATGGCCAGCCGGTGGGCGCAGGCCAGGCCCGCAGGCCCGGCGCCGACCATCGCCACGCGCTTGCCCGTCGCGGGTGCGCGGTCGAAGGGGTGGCCTTGCCGCGCCATCACGCTGTCGGTCGCGTGGCGCTGAAGCCGGCCGATCTGCACCGGCTTGCCCTCGGCCGCCTCGCGCACGCAGGCGCCTTCGCACAGGTCCTCGGTCGGGCAGACCCGCGCGCACATGCCACCAAGGATGTTCTGGTTCAGGATGGTGCGCCCCGCGCTTTCGGGCTGGCCGTTGGCGATCTGGCGGATGAACAGCGGGATGTCGATCTCGGTCGGGCACGCGGTCACGCAGGGCGCGTCGTAGCAGAAATAGCACCGGTCGGCGGCGACGCGCGCCTCGTGCATGTCCAGCGGCGCGTGCAGGTCGGCGAAGTTCTCGGCGATCTCGTCGGCGGACAGGCGGCCTGCGGCGATACCGGGGGTCAGGGGGTTGGACATGCGCGCTCCTCAACGGCTGGTTCGGGATCGAGCTTTGCACGAAAAATTTTTTTATCAAACGGTAAATTTTGGGCAGGATGTGAACGGCCCATTGGCTAGCCCCGCCCCCGCCGCAGCATCGCCGTCGCGTGCACGGCGCCGGCCCCCAGCTCGAACGCGGCAGCCCGGCCGCGCGCGAACGGCTCGTCGTGCGAGGGCACGGGCGTCAACGGCAGGTGGGCGGGATCGCGGGCGAGCAGGGCCCGCGCGGCCAGCGTGCCGAAGGTGGTCCCCGGCCCGATGCCCCGGCCGGAATAGCCGAACACGGCCAGCGCCTCCGGGCCGAACGCCACGATTTTCGGAACGTGGTCGCCGGTCATCGCGATGCGCCCCGACCACGCATGGGCGAAGGGCATGTGGGCGGCCTCGGGGAACAACGCGGCAAGCTTGCGGCGTGCCCAGGCCCGGTGAATTCGCCCGCCGGGCAGAGACAGGTCGCCGATGCCGCCGAGGATCAGCCGGCCCGCGCCGTCCACCCGGAAACTGCTCATCACCCGCGCGGTGTCCCAGCAGCCCTCGCCCCCGGGCAGAATCCGGTCCCGCAAGTCCCCGGGCAGCGGATCGGTGGCGAATTGCGAGTAGCCCACCGTGACGAAGCGCGGGCGCACCGGCCCGCTCAGTTCTCGGTGATAAGCATTGGTGGCCAGAAGGACGGCCCGCGCGGTGACGGTGTGTCCGCCGACCTCGAGCCGCCAATCCTGCCCCTGGCGGGTGACGCGGTTCACCGGGCTACGCACGTGGATCTCCGCCCCGGCGGCGGCCGCCGCGCGCGCCAGGCCGCGGGCGTAGGCCAGCGGCTGGATCGTGCCCGCCCGCGGATCGAACAGCGCCCCGGCAAGGCCGGTCGCGCCCGTGCGCCGGGCGGTCTCGTCCGAATCCAGCAGCCGCAGCGGCGCGCCCAGCCGGTTGCCCTGCGCCAGCCTTTCGCGCAGGCCGTTCAATGCCCCGGGCGCGTGGGCGCAATGAAGCGTCCCCGCCCGCCGCGCCGCGCAGTCGATGCCGTGGCGGTCGATCAGGTCGAACACCCGGTCCGGCGCGCCCGCCAGCAGGTCGACCAGCCGTCCGGCCTCCTCCGCGCCGATGGCCTGGGCGATGGCGTCGGGCGGCAGCCAAAGCCCCGCGTTCACCAATCCCACGTTGCGCCCCGATCCGCCGTCGCCGATCTCGCCCGCCTCGAACAGGGCGACCGATGCGCCCTGCCCCGCGGCCTCGAGCGCGGCGGAGCAGCCGGTGAAACCGCCGCCGATCACCGCAAGGTCGACCCGCGCATCGGTTTGCAACGACGTGCCCGGCGCGGGTTCGGCGCTGCTGTCGTGCCAGAGCGTGTCGGGCGGCATGGCGGGCTCCGGGGCTGCGACCGTTTGCGGCTGGCGGGCCGCGTGGTCCGGGATAGATCAGTGCCAGACCACAGGAGACCCTATGTCCGAGGATTTCAACGGCAATACCGGACGCGCCGTGCCCGCCGACCGGCTATCGCGCCTGTTCGGCATGGGCCGCATGTCCGGTGGCATGGCGGGCCGGGCGCTGGCCTCGGGCGCGGGACAGGTGGCGCGCGGGCGGCGCCCCCGGCTGAACGACCTGTTGATGACGCCCGCGAACGCCAAGGCCCTGACGGACGAGCTGTCGCGCATGCGCGGCGCGGCGATGAAGGTGGGGCAGCTCATCTCGATGGAGACGGCGGACCTGCTGCCGCCCGAGCTGGCCGCGATCTTCGCCCGGCTGCGCGCCGACGCGGACCCGATGCCGCCGAAACAGCTACGCCGGGTGCTGGACGACAACTGGGGATCCGACTGGCAGAAGCGATTCCGCCGTTTCGACGTGCGGCCCATCGCGGCGGCCAGCATCGGGCAGGTGCACCGCGCGCAGACGAAAGACGGGCGCGACCTGGCGATCAAGGTGCAGTATCCCGGCGTGCGCGGCTCCATCGACAGCGACGTGCGCAATATCGGCGGGCTCATGCGGATGCCGGGCGTGGTGCCGCGACAGATGGATCTCTCGGGGCTGCTGGACGACGCGCGACGGCAGCTGCACGAAGAGGCGGATTACATCCGCGAGGCCGAGGCGCTGGAGCGGTTCCACGGGCTGCTGGGCGACGACCCGGAGTTCGTCGTGCCCCGTCTGCAGCCGGACCTGTCCACGCGCGACATCCTGGCGATGGACTACATCGAAAGCCAGCCGCTCGACGCGGTCGAGACGGGACCGCAAAAGACGCGCGACACGATCGCCGCGCGACTGATCGCGCTGGTCCTGCGCGAATTGTTCGACCTCGGTCACATGCAGACCGACCCGAACTTCGCCAATTACCGCTGGCAGCCCGACACCGGCCGGATCGTGCTGCTCGATTTCGGAGCGACGCGGGCGCTGTCGCCCGAGCTGGTCGCCGCGTACCGCGCGCTGATGGAGGCCGGTTTCGCCCGCGACCGCGCCGCCGAGAGCACGGCCATGCAGGCGGTGGGCATCTTCGGCGCGGATGATCCCGCGCGCCACCGCGAGACCATCCTCGACATGTTCGAGACGGCATTGGAGCCGGTGCTGAGCGACCGGCCCCACGATTTCGCCGGTTCGGACCTGCTGGGCCGGCTGCGGCGCAAGGGCATGTCCATCGGCGCCGAGCGCGATTTCTGGCACGTGCCGCCCACTGAAACCCTGTTCGTGCAGCGCAAGGTGGCCGGCACCTACCTGCTGGCCGCGCGGCTGGGGGCCAACGTGGCCCTTCGGCCGATCGTCGAGCGGTTCCGCCAGGCGCAGGACCGGCAGGCCGGGAAGCCGCCCCTTTAGGTATTTCTGGAAAGATGAAGCGGGTCGGAGCCCTAGAGCCCGTCGCGCGCGATCATCCGGGCCAGGTCGTCGATGACCCGGGCCTTGGCGGCGGCGATGGCCGTGGCATTGGCCGCGGCGTAGGGCGCCGACAGGTCGAAGCGGCGCGCGGTGTCGCGGCGGGTGCCGTCGGGCGAGGCCACGAAATACTGGCCCGCAATGCGGAACTGACCGTCCGCGCCCGCAAGCGCGCGCGAGAAGCGCACCTCGACCCGGGCGGCGGGCGGCTCGTAGAACGGCCAGGGCTCGGCCGCGACGCGGGCGCGGGTCAGCCGGGCCAGGCCAAGCGCGAGGCCCTCGGTGAAGGCCCGCTCGGGGTCGTCCGCCCAAAGCAGGTTGTCGTCGCTGACCAGCGCGCCGGTCTCGTCCTCGACGAAGATCACCTCCTGGCTGGCGTAGGTGGGCAGCGACACGTCGCGCACCTCGACCGATCCCGAAGACACCGCGATGCGGTCGGTCTCGGGCACCGGTGGCAGCTCGTAGCGCAGCGGCGTGCCACCGCAGGCGGCGAGTGTCAGGACGAGGGCAAGGGCGATACGGGTCATGTCAGCGTCCAAACAGCAGCGAGTTGGGGGAACGTTCGATCTGGCGGGCGAGCGAGTCGATGGACTGGGCCGCCTCCTGCACTTCGCGCAGGGTGGCGCGGGCCTGCGAGCCCAGCTGGCCATTGGCCTCGTAACCCTGCAGAACCTCGCCCGACTGCACCAGCAGGCGCGACGTGGTGGTCAGCAGCGCGGGCAGCTGGTCGGCGGCGCGGCGGATCGCGTCGGCGGCCTGCTCGGCCGAGGCCATGGTCTGGTTCGCGTTCTCGATCAGCCCGCCGTCCTGGATGGTGATCAGCACGCGCTGCACCTCGTTCAGGGCATCGGCCAGGGCGCCCGGCAGCCGCTGGGTATCGTCGCTGGACACCAGCGTGTTGGCCGAGGCGACCAGCTCGGACACCTGCGCCGACAGCTCCTGCACCGGGATGGTCGCCGCCTCGGAGGACAGCGTTTCCAGGTCCTCGGCGATGCGGTTGGCCCGGTCGATCAGCTCAGGCGTCTGGTCCGTGGCGTTGGCGACCGAGGTGGCAGCGCGCTGCGCCTCGGTCAGGACCTCCTGCAATTGCAGGGTCAGGTCGGTGACCGAGGTCTCGGCGGTGGCGAGCGTCCGGGTGGCCTGCTCGAGCAGCCCCGACTCCTGGACCTGCGCAAGGGTGTCGCGCAGCACGAACAGCGTGTCGTTCACCTCGCCCGGGAGCGCCTGCACCTCGGCGCCGGCAACCAGCGTGTCGATCCGGCCCACCAGGCTTTCGGCATTGGCGACCACGTCGCCCAGCGGCATCTCGTTCACGCTGCGCACCAGGGCCGCCACCTCGGCGGCCGCGGTGTCGGCCGTGGACAGGACCTGCGGCAGGTCGGCGGTGGCCTCGGTCACGGCCGCGGCCGCACGCTCGGCCTCGGCCAGCGCGGATTGCAGATCGGCGGTCAGGTCGGTGAGCGCGCCCTCGGCGGTGGCCAGGGTCTGGGTCGCCTGGGGCAGAAGCCCGCTTTCCTCGACCTGGGTGAGCGTGTCGCGCAGGACGGCGAGCGTATCGTTCACCTCGCCCGGCAGCGCCTGCACCTCGGCGCCCGCGATCAGCGTATCGATCCGCGCGATCAGGTCGTTCACGTTGTTCACCGCCACGTCCAGCGGCAGCTCGTTCACCGACACCACCAGGGACTGGACCTCCTGCGCGACGCCATCCGCGCTCTGGACCAGCTGCGGGAAATCGGCGGTCGCGACCACGACCGCGTCGGCGGCTTCCTCGGCCGCGGCCAGCGCCTCGGTCAGTCGCTCGACCGCGCCGGCGGCCTGAAGCTCGGCCACGACACCACGCAGGTCGGTGGCGGTCTCGTTCAGGGTGAGCATCAGCTCGTTCGCCTGGTTCGGGATCGACTGGATCCCCTCCGACGAGATCAGCCCGCGCACGGCGGCCAGGATGCGCAGGATTTCGTCCGGGGTTTCCTGCACGCCATCCTCGTTCACGAGCCGGGTGACCGACGACATGAGGGAATTGGCGTTGTCCAGAAGCTCTTCGATGGGCAGCGCGTTGATGCGGTTGAACACGCCCTGCGCCGTATCGGTGAAATCCGACAGGTCGGGCGCGATCGACGGGATCTGCGGATAGGGCTCGGCATCGAAGTCGAGCTCGGCGTCGGTCAGCGACTGGGTTTCGACCAGCGCGATCTGCAAACCGCCCAGGATCGAGGCCGATTGCAGCTGCGCCCGCAGCCCGCGCGCCACGGCGAAATCGAAGAAATCGTAGACGTCGTCCTCGGTCGCGCCGCCCTCCAGTCCCAGCTTGCCGGGCCGGATCTCGATCGTCGTCAGCAGGCGGATGTCGCGGTCGCCGAACCGCGCCTCGTCCACGAGGCCCGTCAGCGCGGTGACCGAACCCACGACGATGCCGCCGAAATCCACGTCCGCGCCTTGCTCCAGCCCCGGCACGCTTTCCTCGAACACGATGGACAGGTTCACCGGCTCGCCGTCCGAACTGTCGGAAAAGACCGAGCTGCGGGCGGTTTCCTCGTCGCCGAACAGGCGGAAGACCGTGTCCTCGGCCACAGGCTCGCCGCCCGAGACGGGCGTGTCGAAGCTGATCCCGCCCGAGACCAGCGAAGCGAGGGACGAAACGCTCAGTTGCGCGCCCTGCGCGCCGAAACTGAAGGTGAAGCCCGAGGTGTCCCAGAACCGCGTGGCGGTCGAGATCAGGCGTGACTGCGGCGCCTGCACGAACGCATCGGCGATGACCGACGCGCCATCCTCGCTCAGACGCAGGTTGGCGATCTGACCCACCGCGATGCCGCGGTAGTAGATCTCGGTCCCTTCCGACAGGCCCTCGACCGATTGCCCGCGCAGCTGGAAAGACACGCCGTCGCGGCCGTAAGGCGCCAGCGGCGCCTGCGGACGGCCATCGAAGCGGGACTGCGGCGCGCCGATATCGCTGTCCCAGCTGGCCTCGATGTAGACGCCGCTCAGAACGGTATCGAGCCCCGACACGCCGCGCGCCGAGACCTCGGGCTTGACCACCCAGAACTCGGCATCCTCGTCCAGGTAGGCGGCGATTTCCTTGTCCATGCGGATCTGGGCCACGACCTGTTGCAGGTCCTCGGTGAAATCCAGCGCCTCGACCACGCCCACCGCCACGTCGCGATAGCGCACTTCGGTCTCGTCCGTGCTGATGCCCGATGCATCCTCGAAGACGACCTCGATCAGGGGGCCCCGGTCGTTGACGTTCTGCCAGACCACCAGCAGCGACACGATCAACGCCAGGATCGGCACCAGCCAGACGATGGAGACACGGTTCAGGATCGACCGCTTCGCGCGACGCATTTCGGGTTCGGCCGCACCCGGCGACTCGGGGGAATTGCTGTCACTCATCTGGCGCGCGGGTCCTCGTCGGTGTCCCAGATCATCCGGGCGTCGAAACTCTGGGCGGCTAGCATCGTGAAGATCACCGACAGCGCGAAGGTGAAGGCGGCAGGGCCGGGATTGATGGCTGCCGCTACATTTAGCTGTACCAAGGCCGACAGAATGGCAACAACGAAGACGTCTATCATGGACCAGCGGCCGATGAATTCGACGAATTCATACAACTTGTGGCGGCGATGCGGCTCCATCGTCAGGGGCTTGGCGACCGAGTAGGCCAGCCAGCCGATGGCGATGAACTTGCCGACCGGGATCATCACCGACGCGATGAAAATGATGAGCGCGATGCCCACGGCGCCGTGCAGCGCAAGGTCCAGCGCGCCCTCGACGATGGTCGACTCGGTCTCGGTGAACAGCACGCGCGTGCGCAGCATCGGGTAAAGGTTGGCGGGGATGTAGCAGATGATGCCCACTGTCAGCCACGCCCAGACCCGCTGCAGCGAACGGTAGTCGCGCGACCTTAAGTCGCTGCCGCACCGGCCGCAGACATCGGTGCCGGCGGGCCAGACGCGGGTGCAGCGGGTGCAGGCGACCAGCCCCGCGCGCCGTGCGCTTACGAGCTTTTCTTGTCTTCCAGCGTCTTCCATATGGTCCATCTGCACATCGATCCGTCCTGCAGCACGATCACCACCACCAGCGCCGCGAACATGAAGAAGGCCGGTCCGTAATCCACGCGGGCAAGGTCGCTGACCTTCACCAGCGCCACGGCCACCCCGATGACGAAGATCTCGGCCATGGACCACGGGCGCAGGTCCTCGGACCAGCGGAACGCGGCGCGGGCACCGGGCCACGGCTTGCGCCCGAAGGCCAGCGGCCCCAGCACGTAGATCACCAGCGCGGCCCGCAGCACAGGGATCAGCACGATCAGCGCAGCGGTGGCGAAGGACAGCGCCACCATCCAGCCGCCATCCATGAAGGCCAGGGCCGAGTCGAAGACCGACGCCGCGTTGGAAAAGCCCTGCGCGTCGATCGACAGGAACGGGAAGAAGGTCGCGCCCAGCATCAGGATCATCACCGTCAGGGCCAGCGCGATGACCCGGATGAACGCCCCTTCCTTCGGCGCGATCAGCACGTGGTGGCACCGCGAGCAGGTCACCCTCTCGCCCGTTTCGGGCATCCGCGCGTGGTAGAGCGCGTCACAGACAGGGCAGGCGATCAGCTCGTCCAGGTCATCGGTCCGGTGGTGCGGCATGGGTCAACGGGTCCAGTCGGGCGAATGGCAGCGTATTGGCTGCCAGTTCCGGACGTTATAACCGGCACCTGCCGAAAGGCCACCCGCGCAGCGATCACCATCCTGCGCGGGTGGCCGTCGCTCAAAAGGCGACTTCGTCCTGTTCGACGACGGCGATGTCGCCAAGACCCAGCCGCTGCGCCACACCTTGCAGCACCAGCGTCGCGCCCGAGCCCAGGTCGATCTCGACGCCGGCCTCGGTCAGGCGCTGGGCGTCGATATGGGTTTCCAGGCTGTTCTCGGCCTCGGCGCCGGGCGGGAAGAACAGCAGCAGGAAATCCTCGCCCAGGGTAAAGTCGGTGACCGTGATCTGCGCGCCGGGCGCCACATCCTCGCCGCTTTCGGCCATGGCGAAGACATCCAGGCCCAGGCCGCCTGTACCGGTGTCACCGCCTTGCAGAAGCAGCAGGTCATCGCCGCGTCCGCCCTGAAGGGTGTCGGGTGCCTTGTCCTCGACGAACTCGGACCCGCCGCCCTGGTCCAGCGGCAAGGCAAGCTCGCCGCCGTAAAGGTAGTCGTCGCCCTGCGCGCCGTTGATGAAGTCGGCGCCGGCACCGCCGACCAGCAGGTCTCCGTCGGTCGACCCGGTGATGCGGTCGTCGCCCGCGTCGCCGTTCGCGGCGAAGAATTCCCCTTCGATCCCGGCTATGGTGTCGTTGCCCGGGCCGCCGGTGACGTAGTCGAAGGGCGGATTGGGGACGATCAGGTCACCGTTCTCGTCGGTGCCGAACGGGGCGTCGGGCGGTGTCGGCGCGCCCGGGACCAGCAGGTCGTTGCCCTGTCCCCCGTCGATCCGGTCCCAGCCCTCGCCGCCGTCGATCCGGTCGTTGCCCGGTCCGCCGAAGAGCCTGTCGTCGCCGGGGCCGCCTTCGACCGTGTCGGCCCCCGCATCCGCGTCGATGCGGTCATTGCCGTCGAGCCCGAGCAGCAAGTCGTTCCCCGCGCCCCCCTGGAGGGTATCCGCACCGTTGGTGCCCTCCAGCTCCAGATCCGCATCCCGCGGCTCGGAATCATCATCGTCGTCGAAAATCGCAAAACCCAGCACCGCCAGCAGCCCGGCGGCGAAAACGAAGCCAATCATTTCAGAAATCCCCCACGGATCAACGATTTATCCTAGCGGGCAAGTCTCGATCCACGTCAAGAAAATTCGGTGTCGGATTCGGAAACACCGGGCGCGGGTTTGGCGACAATAGCCATGTCGGCGCGGTCGGCCCTGCGGCGTGCTCCGGGTTGCGGCCGAAACCAAGGACTTGCCCACCGGGAAAACTCTGCCATCCTTAAGGGTATCGGGGTTCGCCAGAAGGCTGGCCCCCTGAAAAAGACGTAAGCGAAACAGGGAGACACCATGTCCTATCTCAGAACAGCTGCCATCGCCGCCCTGACCGTCGGCCTGGCCGGCCCCGTGGCCGCGCAGGAAGAGACGTTCATCACCATCGGCACCGGCGGTGTGACCGGCGTCTACTATCCCACCGGCGGCGCGATCTGCCGGCTGGTGAACCGCGGCCGCGCCGACCACGGCATCCGCTGCTCGGTCGAATCGACCGGCGGCTCGGTCTTCAACGTGAACGCCATCCGCCAGGGCGAGCTGGAATTCGGCGTTGCCCAGTCGGACGTGCAAAGCCAGAGCTATAACGGCGAAGGCCAGTTCGAAGAGGCCTTCGAGGGCCTGCGCGCGGTGTTCTCGGTCCACCCCGAGCCCTTCACCGTCGTCGCCCGTGCCGGCGCCGGCATCGAGACCTTCGACGACCTGGAAGGCAAGCGGGTCAACATCGGCAACCCCGGCTCGGGCCAGCGCGCGCTGATGGAGCGCCTGATGGCCGAGAAGGGCTGGACCACCGACGACTTCGCCCTCGCCTCCGAGCTTCAGGCCGCCGAGCAGAGCCAGGCGCTGTGCGATAACAACATCGACGCGATGGTCTACTCGGTCGGCCACCCGTCCGGCTCGATCCAGGAAGCCACCACCGCTTGTGACTCGGTCCTGGTCGAAGTGTCCGGCCCCGAGGTCGAGAAGCTTATCGAGGAAAACGGCTACTACCGCGTGGCCACCATCCCCGGCGGCATGTATCGCGGCAATGACGAGGACACGCAGACCTTTGGCGTCGGCGCGACCTTCGTCACCTCGGACGCGGTCAGCGAAGACGTGGTCTACGAGGTCGTGAAGGCGGTGTTCGAGAACATCGACCAGTTCCGCAGCCTGCACCCGGCTTTCGCCAACCTCGAGCCCCAGCAGATGGCCAATGACGGCCTGTCGGCGCCCATCCACCCGGGTGCCGCGCGCTATTACGAGGAAGCCGGCCTGGCCGAGTAAGGCGCGCCGCGACCCTCCGCACTTCCTGCAAGGGGGCGACTTCGGTCGCCCCCTTTCGCGTTCCGGAGAGGCGCCCAAATAACCGGCACCGGCGAAAAACACCCGCGTCTTCCCTGTGAGCCTTGTTTTGCGGTCCCTTTTCCCTTCCGGTCACGTCTTTTGACGTTAAGCTTAATGAGTCGCGCCCAGAACGAAGGCGCGAGACAGGGAAAGAGGGACCACATATGGCCGATCAGCAGAGCAGTGACCGCCAGTTCACGGACGAGGAACTCCAGGATCTCGTCGCCTCGTCGGATGCGGGCGCGCGCACGCCCAATGCCAAGGGCGTCGCCCTCCTCATCGGGGGGCTGTCGCTCGCCTGGTCGTTGTTCCAGCTCTGGATCGCGCAGCCGCAGCTGTGGTTCGGCGGATTGAGTTGGGTCACGGTCCTGAACTCCTCCCAGACGCGGCCGATTCACCTGGCCTTCGCTCTGATCCTCGCCTATCTCTGCTATCCCGCGTTCAAGTCCAGCCCGCGCGACCGCGTGCCGCTGGCTGACTGGGTGCTCGGCATCGTGGCGACGGCCTGTGCGCTCTACGTGTTCTGGTTCGCCGACTACCTGGCCGAAACCGCACGCTCGGGCCTGCCGACACAGACGCAGGTCATCATCGGCTCCATCGGCATCGTCCTGCTGCTCGAAGCCTCGCGCCGCGCCCTGGGCCCCGCGCTGACCATCGTCGGCGCGATCTTCCTGGCCTACGCCTATTTCGGCGAGGGCTGGCTGATCCCCGACCTCATCGCGCACGAGGGCCTGTCCTTCACCGCGCTCATCAACGCGCAATGGCTGGATACGGCGGGTGTCTTCGGCATCCCGCTGGGCGTGTCGACGGCCTTCGTGTTCCTGTTCGTGCTGTTCGGCTCGCTGCTCGACAAGGCCGGCGCCGGCAACTACTTCATCCAGCTCGCCTTCGCGGGGCTCGGCCACCTGCGCGGCGGCCCGGCAAAGGCGGCGGTCGTTGGATCGGCCATGACCGGCCTGATCTCGGGCTCGTCCATCGCCAACGTGGTGACCACGGGCACGTTCACGATTCCCTTGATGAAGCGGGTGGGCTTCACCAGCGAACAGGCCGGCTCGGTCGAGGTGGCATCGTCGGTCAACGGCCAGATCATGCCCCCGGTCATGGGCGCCGCGGCCTTCCTGATGGTGGAATTCATCGGCATTTCCTACGTGCAGGTCATCAAGCACGCCTTCATCCCTGCCGTGATCTCGTACATCGCGCTGGTCTACATCGTGCACCTCGAAGCCCTGAAAAAGGACATGAAATCGCTGGGCGAAGGCGCCTCGCTGCTGCGCATGGCCCTGAACTTCGCCATCGGCTTCGCGATCTTCGGCGCGGGCTTCACCGCCCTGATCTACCTGCTGAACGGGCTGAACGCCGTGGTGCCGTCGCTGGTCGCGCCCATCGCCATGATCGGGCTGGGCGTCGTCTATCTCTACCTGGTGTGGGTGGCCGCGCGTCAGACCGACCTCGACCCCGAAACGCTTGAAGAGAAGGGCGGCGAGATCAAGCTGCCCAAGGTGGCCGATGTCTGGAAGACCGGCCTGCACTACGTGCTGCCGATCCTTGTCCTCGTCTGGTTCCTGATGGTCGAACAGCAAAGCCCGGCCAAGTCGGCTTTCTACGCGACCGCGCTGATGCTGTTCATCATCATCACGCAGAAGCCGCTGAAGGCCATTTTCCGCAAGGGCGAGTCGGTCGCGGCCGCAACCTCCGAAGGGCTCTATGACCTGATCGACGGCCTGATCGCCGGCGCGCGCAACATGATCGGCATCGGCGTCGCGACCGCCGCCGCCGGTATCATCGTGGCGACCGTGACGAAGACCCCCATCGGCACCGAACTGGCCGCGCTGGTCGAACAGCTGTCGGGCGGCGTGCTGATCATCATGCTGGTGCTCGTCGGCCTCTTCAGCCTGGTGCTGGGCATGGGCCTGCCGACGACAGCGAACTACATCGTCGTCAGCTCGCTCATGGCGGGCGTCGTCGTCAGCCTCGGCGCGCAGGAAGGGCTGATCGTGCCGCTGATCGCCGCGCACCTCTTCGTGTTCTACTTCGGCATCATGGCCGACGTGACACCACCTGTGGGCCTGGCCAGTTTCGCGGCAGCCGCCGTGTCGGGGGGCGACCCGATCAAGACCGGCTTCACCGCGTTCTTCTACAGCCTGCGGACCGTCGCCCTGCCCTTCCTGTTCATCTACAATCCGACGCTGATCCTCTACGGCGTCGACCTGGGCACGACGGCGGGCATTCTGCAGGCGGTGTTCGTCTTCATCGTCGCGACCTTCGCCATGCTGCTGTTCGCCGCCGCGACGCAGGGCTATTTCCTGGCCAAGTCCAAGATCTTCGAATCGATCCTGCTGCTGCTGGTGGCCTTCACCTTCTTCGTGCCGAACTTCTGGCTGAACCAGGTGAGCCCGCGCTTCGCCGACATCCCGCCCGCGCAGTTCGAACAGGCGCTGGCCGATGCCGAGCCGGGATCGCGGATCCGGGTCAGGATCTCGGGGCCGGACTTCAACACCGGCAACATGACCGAGACCACGCTGCCCATCGACGTGGCCGAGGGCGACGCGCAGGCACGCGTGCAGGAAACGGGCCTGATGCTGCGCCCGGGCGAGACCGAGGGCGCGCTGGAAGAGCCGATGTTCGGCACCAGCGTTCAGGAGCAGCTGAGCAATTTCGACTTCTACGCCGACGACCCCGTGCGCATCAGCCAGGTGCTGGCCCCGCGTGACCGGATGCCGGCGCAGATCTTCTACATCCCCGCCTTGCTTGTGCTGGGCCTGGTGATCGTGTTGCAACGCCGCCGCCAGACCAAACCCGCCTTCTGAGAGGGATACATCCATGTCACAGACCATCCTGCTGCCCGTCGACCTGTCCTCGTCCCCCTCGTGGGAGCACGCGCTGCCCAAGGCGCTGGAGATGGCGAAGGGCGGCACGCTGCATGTCGTCACGGTCATCCCGAACTTCGGCTCGTCGATGGTGGGCGGTTATTTCTCCGACAGCTTCATGGAGCAGGCTCTGCACGAGATCGGCGAGGACCTGACCAAGTGGGTCAACGCCAACATCCCGTCCGAGCAGGACGTGAACCCCCACGTGGTGCACGGCCGGATCTACGAGGAGATCATCAAGGCGGGCGAGAACCTGGACGTGGACACGATCGTCATGGGCACGCCGCCGCATCACATGACCGAGTATCTGCTGGGCCCCAACGCGGCCCGGGTCGTGCGCCACTCGAAGAAGTCGGTCTATGTCGTCCGGGGCTGACAGCGCGGTCTTCGGCCGCTCCTCCGCCACGCTGTCCACGGCCAGCCACGGCGAGGGCGTCTACCTCTACGACACCGACGGGCGGCAATACCTGGACGGGTCCGGCGGCGCGGCGGTTTCGTGCCTGGGCCATTCGGACGAGAAGGTGCGCGCGGCCATCCACGGGCAGCTGGACAGGCTGGCCTTCGCCCATACCGGGTTCTTCACCTCCGAGCCGGCCGAGCGGCTGGCCCGCAAGCTGATCGACAACGCGCCGGGCGACATCGCCCGCGCCTACCTGCTGGCCGGCGGGTCCGAGGCGGTCGAGGCCGCGCTGAAGCTCGCGCGCCAGTACTTCCTGGAAATCGGCCAGCCGGGCCGCCACCGCGTCATCGCCCGGCGGCAGAGCTATCACGGCAACACGCTGGGCGCGCTGGCGGCCGGCGGCAACGCCTGGCGGCGCGAGAAATACGCTCCCCTTCTGATCGAGGTCAGCCACATCGCGCCCTGCTTCGCCTACCGCGAAAAGCACGCGGACGAGAGCCTCGAGGCCTATGGCCAGCGCGCCGCGAACGAGCTCGAGGCCGAGATCCAGCGGCTGGGTCCCGACAGCGTCATGGCCTTCATCGTCGAGCCCGTGGTAGGCGCCACGGCAGGGGCGGTCGATCCCGCACCCGGTTATTTCCAGCGCATACGCGAGATCTGCGACGCCCACGGCATCCTGCTGATCCTCGACGAGGTGATGTGCGGAATGGGGCGGACGGGCAGCCTGTTCGCCTGCGAGCAGGACGGCATCGCCCCCGATATCGTGACCATCGCCAAGGGCCTGGGCGCGGGCTACGCACCCATCGGCGCGATGCTGGCATCCGAGCGAGTCTACCGCGCCATCGCCGATGGCTCGGGCAGTTTCCAGCACGGCCACACCTATCACGGCCACCCGCTGGCCGCCGCCGCCGGGGGCGCGGTGCTGGAGCGGCTGGTGGATGACGGGCTGGTCGCGGGCGTTCCCGGCAAGGGCGACCGGCTGGTCCAGGCGCTCCAGGCGCGGTTCGGCCAGCATCCCCATGTGGGCGATATCCGCGGTCGCGGCCTCTTCCGCGGGGTCGAACTGGTCGAGAACCGCGAGACCAAGGCCCCGTTCGAGCCGAGCCGCAAGATCAACGTGAAGGTCAAGAAGGCCGCCATGGCCGAAGGCCTGATCTGCTATCCCGCGGGCGGCACGGTCGATGGAAAATCAGGCGACCACATCCTTCTGGCCCCGCCGTTCATCATCAATGACGACCAGATCGAAGAGCTGACCGACAAGCTGGGCCGCGCCATCGACACCGCCATCGCCGCGGCCTGATCGTCGCCCCACGCCGGGCTTGCGCGCAGGCATGCAGGCGGTCCGCAGAGGTATTCGACGACCCGTGATGAAAGCGACCGCCGCGCCGTTTCGGGCGGCGTTCTGCCTGCCAACGGTGCGCCGTGAGTATTTGCAGACCAGTGATGTGGAATTGCGCCTCGTCGATCGGGCAGGAGCCGCGACGGGGGCGGCGCGGTGAGGCGCCGCCGGATCAGAAGGCCCGGAAGGTCAGCGTCGTGAGCGTCCGCTCGATCCCGTCGATATCCAGCAGGTGATCGTTGATATACTTGCCCACGTCCTGCCCCTTGGGGATGTAGAGCTTCAGCAGCAGGTCGAAATCGCCCGAGGTCGAGTAGAGCTCGGATTGCAATTCGCGCAGGACGATCTCTTCGGCCACCTTGTAGGCCGTGCCGGGCCGGCACCGGATCTGGACGAAGACGCACTGCATCGGTTGGCTCCTTTTCCCTGGTCGCGGCATTTGACCATTCGCGCGCCGGGGTGACCAGCCCCCTTCCATGCGCCCGCGGAATGGTATTTGGTATACCAAAAGGAGGCACCAGATGATGACATTCGATTTCGAGGGACAGATAGCGGTCGTGACGGGCGGCGCGCAGGGGATCGGGCTTGCCGTGGCGCAGGTCCTGTCGCGCGCCGGCGCGAAGGTCGCCCTTTGGGACCGCGACGCCGACCTGGTGGCCGAGGTCGCCCGCAGCATGGACGGCTGCGAAGGCTTCGGCGCGGACGTGGCCGACTGGGACAGCGTGTCGGAGGCCATGGCCGCGACCGAGAACGCGCTGGGCGCGGTGTCGATCTGCGTGAACTCGGCCGGGATCGCGGGCAGCAATTCGCCGCTGGCCGATTACGATGTCGCCGAGTTTCAGCGTATCGTGAACGTGAACCTGATGGGCACCTTCCACGTGAACCGCGCCGTCGTGCCGGGGATGCGCAAGGCGGGCTACGGGCGGATCGTCAATATCGCCTCCATCGCCGGGAAGGAAGGCAACCCCAACGCCAGCGCCTATTCCTCGTCGAAGGCCGGAGTGATCGGGCTGACCAAGTCGCTGGGCAAGGAGCTGGCCGACATGGACATCGCCGTGAACTGCGTGACGCCGGCCGCGGCGCGCACCCGCATCTTCGACCAGATGAGCCAGGAGCATATCGACTACATGCTGTCGAAGATCCCGCGCGGCCGGTTCCTGGAACTGCCCGAGGCGGCGCAGATGATCGGTTTCCTGTGCTCGCGCGAGAACAGCTTCACCACCGGGGCGGCGTTCGACCTGTCGGGCGGGCGGGCCACCTACTGATGACGTTCCAGCCCGATTTCGCCCCGTCGCTGTCGCGGCTGGGCACCGAATCCGCGTTCGAAGTGCTGGCCCGCGCCGCCCGCATGCAGGCCGAGGGGCACGATGTCATCAACCTTGGCATCGGGCAGCCCGATTTCCGCACGCCCGACCATATCGTCGAGGCGGGCCGCAAGGCGCTGGCGGACGGCGCCCACGGCTACACGCCCGCCAACGGCCTGCCCGCCCTGCGCGAGGCGGTGGCGGCGGATCTCGAGGCGCGGCACGGGCTGGGCGGCGACACGGCGGTGCATCCAGACAGCGTGGTGGTCCAGCCGGGCGGCAAGCCGACCATGTTCTTCGCCTGTCTCATGTTCGGGCGCCCCGGGGTCGAGATCCTGTATCCCAACCCGGGCTTCCCGATCTACGAGAGCGTCATCAACTACACCGGCGCGACACCCGTCCCGATCGCCCTGAAGGAAGAGAACGGCTTCGCCTTCGACGCCGACACGGTGCTGGGCCAAATCACCGAGCGCACGCGGCTGATCATCATCAACTCGCCCGCCAACCCCACCGGCGGCGTCACGCCGAAGGCCGAGATCGACAAGCTGGTCGCGGGCCTTCAGGACCACCCGCACGTTGCCCTGATGTCCGACGAGATCTATTCACAGATGCTGTATGGCGGGCGCGCGCATGTCTCGCTTCTGAGCTACCCCGAGATCCGCGACCGGCTGATCCTGCTGGACGGCTGGTCCAAGACATACGCCATGACCGGCTGGCGGCTGGGCTTCGCGATCTGGCCCGACAGCATGGTCGATCACGTCACACGGCTGTGCATCAATGACCATTCCTGCGTGAACGCGGCCACCCAGCACGCGGGGATCGCCGCGCTCCAGGGGCCGCAGGACGCGGCGCGGGACATGGTGGCCCAGTTCGACCGCCGCCGGACGCGCATCGTGGAATTGCTGAACGCGGTGCCGGGCATGCGCTGCGCCGATCCGGGCGGGGCGTTCTATGCCTTCCCGAATATCAAGGGCACAGGCCTGTCGGCGCGGCAGGCGCAGGACCTGTTCCTGTCCGACGCGCATGTGGCGACCGTGGCGGGCACGTCGTTCGGCGCCCATGGCGAGGGCTACCTGCGCTTCAGCTATGCCAACTCGATGGAAAACATCGAACGGGCGATCGAGCGGATCGGGACGCTGCTGGCCGACCGCTCATAGCTCCAGTTCCAGCGGGCAGTGGTCCGACACCTCGGGCGCGCGGACCACGTCGAACCGGCGCACGGCACCGGGATCGTCCACCAGCATGTAATCGGCGAATTTCCCGGGCTTCGTGTAATGCGAGGTCCGGGTGCCGTCATGGCCGTGCGCCGTCACCAGCTCGGTCAGGCCGTCGGCGCGCAGGACGTCCAGCGTTTCGCTGTCCGGCAGAACGTTGAAATCCCCGCAGACCACGCGCAGGTCGCCGGGGCGTGACAGCTGGCGCGACATGTCCCGCAGGCGCGCGGCCTGCGCCGCACGTTCGGGCGTGTCCATCTTGCCGGCGAGATCGCGCAGCCCGTGCATGTGCACGACGCTCACGGACCGGCCGAGATCGGCATCATGGACCCGCGCGCCGTGGGCGCTGCGCGAGCGGGGATGCTCGCCGTAGCCGTCGTGCGCATAGTCCTTGTGAACGAACCCCTGGACCTGCCCGATGATGGGCCGCGCCCGGTGCACGAACGTGGCCAGCCCCCAGAACGACGGGATCGCCGTCTCGCCCTGCCACAGCACACCGCGCGCGGCGGGGCAGAAGACGGCCTGGTGGTCCGGCAAGGCAGCGCAGACGTCGCGAAAGAAATTCGTGCGCTGCGGCAGGACGTGATCGCCGTCCCGGTAGGTCAGCCAGTCGGCCTCGGTGTCGGGGGAATGCACGACCTCCTGCAGGCACAGGATATCGGGCGGCGCGTCCGCCAGCCACGGCAAAAGGTGGTCATGCAGCGTGCCGCCCCAGCCATTGAGACAGGTGATGCGCATCGGCCGGAACGGTCCCGCAAAAGGCTCAGTCGCCCTTGCCTTCCAACGCGTCGAGCCGCGCCTTCAGTGCGGCGTTCTCTTCGCGGGCCTTCTGGGCCATGGCGCGCACGGCGTCGAACTCCTCGCGCGTCACGAAGTCGCGATCGGCCAGCCAGCGGTCGATCATGCCCTTCATGGCTGTCTCGGCCTCGTCCCTCGCGCCCTGGGCCACGCCCATGGCGTTGGTCATCAGCTGGCTGAGGTCATCGAACATCTTCGAGCGGGTTTGCATGGCGGCGGTCCTTTCGCGTGCTTTCACCCGATATGGCCCCGGCCGCGCGGATTCTCAACCTTGACACTTCCCGCACCCGCGGGCTCAACACCGGCCATGGTTTTCGCGATTCCCTTCCCCGACATCTCGCCCGAGATCTTCTCGATTGATCTCGGCGGGTTCACCTTTGCGCTGCGCTGGTACGCGATGGCCTATATCGTGGGCATCCTCTTGGGCTGGCGATTGGCGGTGATGGCCGTGCGGCGCGACCACCTGTGGGCCGGCAACCGCGCACCGATCGAACCGGGCCGGGTCGAGGACCTGATCACCGCCGTGATCCTGGGAATCCTGGTCGGCGGGCGGCTGGGCTTCGTCCTGTTCTACCAGCCCGGGTATTACCTGGCGAACCCCGCGCAGATCCCCGCGATCTGGCAGGGGGGCATGTCGTTTCACGGCGGGATGCTGGGCATGGCGGCGGGCGCCGCCTGGTTCGCCCGGCGCAACGGGATGGCGTGGATGTCGGTGCTGGACCTGCTGGCGCTCGGCACGCCGCCCGGCCTGTTGCTGGGGCGCATCGCCAACTTCATCAACGCCGAGCTGTGGGGGCGGCCCACCGACCTGCCCTGGGGCGTGATCTTCCCGGGCCCCGCCGCGCAGGATTGCCCCAGCGTCACCGGCCCTTGCGCGCGGCACCCCTCGCAGCTCTACGAGGCGGGGCTGGAGGGGATCGTCCTGGGCGGACTGATCCTGCTGGCCGTGTTCGCGTGGCGCTGGCTGAAGCGGCCGGGCCAGGTCACGGGCCTGTTCCTCATGGGCTACGGCGCGGCGCGCATTTTCGTCGAGTTCTTCCGGCAAGCCGACGCGCAGTTCATCACGCCCGACAACCCCATGGGATACGTGGTGCAGATCGGTGCTGCGGGCCTTTCGATGGGGCAGCTCCTGTCGCTGCCCATGGTGGCGCTGGGTGCGGCCTTCTGGCTGCGCGCCCGGACGCGGGCGGCCGCATGACGACACCGCTGGCCGAGCGTCTCGTCCGCCAGATCCACGCCACCGGGCCGATCACCGTGGCGGACTACATGACCGCCTGCCTGATGCACCCCGAGCACGGGTACTACACCACCCGCGACCCGCTGGGCGCCGCGGGCGATTTCGTGACCGCACCGGAAATCAGCCAGATGTTCGGCGAGCTGGTAGGCCTCGCGCTGGCGCAGGCCTGGCTGGACCGGGGCGCCCCCGAGGCGGCGCTGGTCGAGCTTGGACCCGGGCGCGGCACGCTGATGGCGGACCTCCTGCGCGCCACGCGTGGTGTGCCCGGTTTTCGCGACCGGGTGAAGGTTCTGCTGGTCGAGGGATCACCCCGTCTGCGCGCCGCGCAGGCCGAAACCCTGAAGGATTCGGCCGTGGAGTGGGTCGATACCCTGTCCGACCTTCCGCCCAAGCCGATCTTCCTGGTCGCGAACGAGCTGTTCGACGCCCTGCCCGTCCGCCAGTTCCTGCGCGACGGCGACCTGTGGCGGGAACGGCTGATCGCGGTGCGCGACGGCGCGCTGGCCTTCGGGCTCAGCGACCCCGCGCCCATGGCGGACCTGGCGCCGCGCCTCGACGACACGGCCGACGGTGACATGGTCGAAACCTGCGGCCCCGCCCGCGCGCTGGCGGCCGAGATCGGTGGCCACGTGGCAGACCACGGCGGCACGGCGCTGATCGTCGATTACGGCGCCGAAAGATCGCTGGGGGACACGTTCCAGGCTCTGCGCGCGCATCGGAAGGTCGATCCGCTCGCCACCCCCGGGCAGGCCGACCTGACCGCGCATGTGGATTTCGGGGCGCTGGCGGACGCGGCCCCCTGCGCGGCGACGGCTGCGGTGCCGCAGGGCGTCTGGCTCGAGCGGCTGGGCATCACCGCCCGGGCGCAATCGCTGGCGCGTGGCCTCACCGGCGAGGCGCTCGACACCCACGTGGCCGCGCACAGGCGGTTGACCCACCCCGACGAGATGGGCACCCTTTTCAAGGTGATGGCCTTGCACGATGCTGCGGGTCCGCCTCCCGGTCTTGATCCTTTCGTGCCAGATGACGCTTGAAATCCTCACCTCCGACCTCCTGCAGCCCTTCCGCCACGGCTTTTTCACCCGGGCGGGCGGCGCGTCGTCGGGCGTTTTCCACGGGCTGAACTGCGGATATGGCTCCTCCGACCAGCACGATATCGTGCGGATCAACCGCGACCGCGTGGCCCACGCGATGGATGTGGCGCCACCGGCGCTGACAGGGGTGCACCAGGTCCATTCGCCCCGCGTCGTGCATGTGGACGAGGTCGACCCGACAGCCCCGCCCGAGGCCGACGGCATCGTCAGCACCCGCGCCGATCGGGCCATCAGCGTGCTGACCGCCGATTGCATGCCGATCCTTCTGGGCGACCCCGCGGCCAGCGTCGTCGGCGCGGCCCATGCCGGCTGGCGCGGCGCGCTGTCCGGCGTGATCGAGGCGACGCTCGACTCCATGGAGGCGGCCGGCGCCCGGCGCGAACGGATCGCCGCCGTCATAGGCCCCAGCATCAGCCAGGCATCCTACGAGGTCGGCCCCGAGATGTTCGACGACATCACCGCCGACGCCCCCGAGACGCAGCGCTTCTTCGCCGCGGGCGCGGGCGACAGGATGCAGTTCGACCTGCCGGGATACGGGCTCTGGCGGCTGCGGCGCGCAGGGGTGGGGCAGGCCGAATGGGTGCGCCACTGCACCTATGCGGACCCGCTGCGTTTCTTCTCGTATCGCCGCTCCACGCACCGGCAGGAGGCCGATTACGGCCGCCTGATCGCGGCGATCCGGGCCTGACACCGCGCGCGGGACGGCACGGTCTCACCGCCGAATGGTCGCCCAGACGTCCAGAAACCGCCCCAATTGACCCGCATCTTTTCAAGGCAAACCGGCTCGATGAGCCACTTGAAAGGATGCCCCAGATGACCAAGCGCCGCTGGCTCGCCGCCGCCATCGCCGAATCCAAGAAGCCTCAGCCCACGCCCGCGTTCGCGCGCGGCGCCCGGAGCGACCGCAAGGCGGTCCCCGCCCTGCGCGCCAGCGCCTGAGGCCCGACGCGCCGCCCCGCCGGGCGGCGTTTTCGTCCCGACCGTTGCCCGCGCCTGTCGCGGCGTCCGACAACAGCCAGGAGGGTTCATGGCCAGCCTCGACACCAATACGCCGCCGCACGCTTTTCCGCCCTCGAACAAGCCGTGGACGGTGCGCCGCCAGAGCGCACCAGAGCAGATCATGCCGCCGCTGACCCAGCGCTACCAGGTGGCTTGGCTCGACAGCGCGGGACAGGTCCAGGATTTCGTGCGCATGGGGCCGCAGGTGCCCTTGTTCACGCAGGCCTTCACCGCGCTGGTGCGCGGCGCGCTGCTGAACACGCCGAACGGGCCCATCGCGGTCGAGGATGCCTATCCCGGGCTCGAGATCGTGACCGAGAAAGGCGTCATGCAACTGGCCTGGGTGGGCAGTCACACCGTCCTTCCCGGCGCGCGGGGCAAGCCGCTCTACCGTCTGCCGGTGGATGCGCTTGGGGTTGGGCGCCCGACGCCCGACCTTATCCTGGGCACAGCCGCCCGGATCGTCACCCGCCGCTCGGTGCTGCAATCGCTGATCGGCGCGGACGAGGCTTTGGTCCCCATCGGGGGGCTGGTCGACGGGCAAAGCGTCATCCAGATCACGCCCCTGTCCGCGGTGCAGTGCTATCACCTCGGCTTCGCGCGGCACGTGACCTTCAAGGTCAACGGGATCGAGCTGGAAAGCGTGCATCCCGGCACGCTCGACCCCGCCATGGGCCACGAGATGCAGCGCTTCTACATGTCGATGTTCCCGCACCTGAACTCGGCCCGCGATTTCGGCAAGCTCGCCATGACACGGCTCGCCGAACACCAGGTGGCCGACCTCGTGGCCGCCTGACGCCCTGAAATCTACTCGTTTAGGGATCGAGGGCCGGCCACGCGTCGGCCCTTTGTCTTTGGGGGAACGGCCCGCCTCAGGCGGTGCGCGCCAACCGATCTTCCAGCACGTCGAAGGGCACGCCCGGCGCGTCCTTGGCCACCCGGATGACCAGCGATGTCTTCACGCTGCCCACGTTCGGCGCGCTGGTCAGTTGCGACGTCAGGAACGCCTGGAAAGTCGACAGATCGGGCGCCACGCATTTCAGGATGAAATCGACCTCGCCGTTCAGCATGTGGCATTCGCGAACCAGCGGCCAGTCGCGGCAGCGCGCCTCGAAAGCCGACAGGTCGGCCTCGGCCTGGCTTTGCAGACCCACCATGGCGAAGACCTGCACCTCGAACCCCAGGCCCCGCGAATCGACCTTCGCGTGGTAGCCCTTGATGAAGCCCTGCTCTTCCAACGTGCGCACCCGACGCAGGCAGGGCGGCGCGGAAATGCCCACGCGCTTGGCCAGTTCGACATTGGTCATGCGCCCGTCGGCCTGCAATTCCGCAAGGATCAGTCGGTCGATCGCGTCAAGCTTGTGCCCGGCCATGTCATCCTCGCCGCTATTTTCTGAGACTTACGTTTGCCTTACGCTCGGCGCAATATTATTTCAAGAGCGCGCAACATTATTCGGCACATTCGCGTCACCTGCCGAACGACGCCGGGGGTTTCGGCCCGACCGGTCTGCGCCTATATCCCTGTAAACCACAGATCCGCAGGAGCGTTCCGATGGCCGACACCCGCCACGTAAAAGTTCTGATCATCGGCTCGGGGCCGGCGGGCTACACCGCCGCCGTCTATGCCGCGCGCGCGATGCTGGCCCCGGTGCTGATCCAGGGCCTGCAACCGGGCGGCCAGCTGACCATCACCACCGATGTCGAGAACTGGCCGGGCGAGTCGTCGATCATGGGTCCCGACCTGATGGTGCGGATGGAAGCCCACGCCCGCGACACCGGCGCCGAGATCGTGTCGGACTACGTCACCTCGGTCGACCTGTCCAAGCGCCCGTTCACCGCCACCTGCGACAGCGGTGACGTCTACACCGCCGACGCGCTGATCCTCGCCACCGGCGCGCAGGCCAAGTGGCTGGGCCTGCCGTCCGAGGACGAGTTCAAGGGCTTCGGCGTGTCGGCCTGCGCGACCTGCGACGGCTTCTTCTATCGCGGGCAGGAGGTCGCCGTGGTCGGCGGCGGCAACACCGCGGTGGAGGAGGCCCTGTTCCTCACCAATTTCGCCAGCAAGGTGACCCTGATCCATCGCCGCGACACCCTGCGGGCCGAGAAGATCCTCCAGCACCGCCTGCTGAACCACCCCAAGGTCGAGGTTCTGTGGGACCATCAGCTGGACCATGTCTACGGCGCCGACAGCCCCAAGGGCGTCGAGGGCGTCGCGGCCAAGCATGTGGAAACGGGCGAGATCACCAAGGTGCCGGTGACGGGCGTGTTCATCGCGATCGGCCACGCGCCCGCGTCCGAGCTGGTGGCCGACCAGCTCGATACCCATCACGGCGGATACGTCGTCACCAAGCCCGACAGCACCGAGACGTCGATTCCCGGCGTCTTCGCCGCGGGCGACCTGACCGACCACGTCTACCGCCAGGCGGTGACCAGCGCCGGCATGGGCTGCATGGCCGCGCTCGAGGCCGAGCGCTTCCTGGCCGCGCAGGGCGAGGACAGCGGCAAGGTCGAGACCAATCCGCTCGGCTACGGCGCGGAAGTCCCGGCGCAGTAACCCGGCCATGGCCAATACGCTCTACGACGCGCTTTACGGGGGGCACGCGGACAACGCGGCCCCCTTTCTGCATCTGCCCGATGGCGGAACGATCAGCTACGCTGCCTTCGTCGGCCGCGCGGCCCAATTCGCCCACGCCCTGACCGACCTCGGCCTTGCGCCGGGCGATCGGGTGGCGCTGCAACTGCCCAAGCTGCCGGACACGCTGGCGCTGATGGCGGGCTGCACGCAGGCGGGCCTGATCTTCCTGCCGCTCAACACCGGCTACACCGCCGACGAACTTGCCTATTTCGTCGAAGACAGCGGCGCCCGCGTCTTCGTCTGCGCCCCCGACCGCGCGGACGCGCTCGCGCCCATGGCCGAAGGCGCCGGCGTGCGCCTGCTGACGCTCGGGGCCACGGGCGGGACGCTGCAGGGCCGCGCGGACGCCGCGCCCGACAGCTTCGCGACCGTGACGCGCGGCCCCGACGACCTGGCCGCGTTTCTCTACACCTCGGGCACCACGGGCCGGTCCAAGGGCGCGATGCTCAGCCACGACAACCTGCTTTCGAACGCGCGCACGCTGGTCGATCACTGGCGCTTCTCCGAGGCTGAGACGCTGCTGCACGCGCTGCCGATCTTCCACACCCACGGGCTGTTCGTCGGCACCAACGTCACGCTTCTGGCGGGCGGCTCGATGATCTTCCTGCCCGGCTTCGATATCGATGCGATGATCGCCCATATGCCGCGGGCCACGGCGCTGATGGGCGTTCCCACCTTTTACACCCGCCTGCTGGACGACGACCGCTTCGACGGCGAGCTGACGGCGAAAATGCGGGTCTTCATTTCGGGCTCGGCGCCGCTGCTGGCCGAGACCCATCGCCGGTTCGAGGACCGGACCGGACACCGCATCCTCGAACGCTACGGCATGACCGAGACGAACATGAACACCTCGAACCCCTACGAGGGGGACCGTCGGGCCGGCACCGTGGGCCTGCCGCTGCCGGGGGTCGAGCTGAAGATCTGCGATCCCGAGACGGGTGACGTCGTGCCGGCGGGCGAAACCGGCGTCATCGAGGTGCGCGGCCCGAACGTCTTCAAGGGCTACTGGCAGATGCCCGAGAAGACCGCCGCCGAGCTGCGGGAGGACGGCTTCTTCATCACCGGCGACCTGGCGACGCAAGATGGCGACGGCTACGTCACCATCGTCGGCCGCGCGAAGGATCTCATCATCTCGGGCGGCTACAACGTCTATCCGAAAGAGCTCGAGGAGCTGCTCGACCTTCAGCCCGGCGTCCTGGAATCCGCCGTGGTCGGCGCACCGCATCCCGACTTCGGCGAAACGCCGGTGGCCTTCCTGGTGCCCGAGGGCGACGGGCCGGACCTCGCGGCGATCGAGGCGACGGTGCGCGACCGGCTGGCCCGCTACAAGCACCCCGCGCGCTACGCCGTCATCGACGCCCTGCCGCGCAACACCATGGGCAAGGTGCAGAAGGCGGCCTTGCGGAATCGCGCCGCCGAGGGCTGAGCGGGAAACAATCGGGCACGCGGCGCGGCACCGGTTCCCTGCGCGCGGCAGGACTCGGGTGATTTGGGCCGGACTCAAGTTTGTTCTTTATTGAACGTACATTCTTGCGTATGCGTTCAATCGTGAACGAACTTCCGAGTCGCCCGTGCCCACCGCAACCAAGCCCCTGATGACCGACGCCGATGCGGCGCTGTTCCAACTGCTCCGGCAGCTGGATCTTGCCCCTGCCGCGTCCCAGCGGGCCACCGCGGCGGCGCTCGGGGTCAGTCTCGGCCGGCTCAACGCCCAGATAAAGGACGCCATCGCGCGGGGCTTCATCCGCCTCGACCAGCGCGACAGCGCCGACCGGCGCCAGCGGGTCGCCTATGGCCTTACCGCGAAAGGGGCGGCGGAAAAGTCCCGGCTCACCGATCTCTTCCTCGCCCGCAAATTCGCAGAATACGACGCGCTCCATGCCGAGCTCACGGGCGCGTCCAGCAAGCTTGTCCCGAACCTCAACAGGATTTCTCCCATGCAAAGCAATTTGTCCCCCATCCCCGAACTGTTCGTGTCGTATGACAGCGCCCAGAAGCTGAAGACCGAGGCGGGCGAGCTGACCAGCCACGATCTGACCCCGCGCCAGATCTGCGACCTGGAACTCCTGATGAATGGCGGCTTCGCGCCGCTGAAGGGCTTCCTGGGCGAAGAGGATTACAACAGCGTGGTCGACACGATGCGGCTGGCCGACGGAACGCTCTGGCCCATGCCCATCACGCTGGACGTGTCCGAAAAATTCGCCGACGAGATCGAGCTGGGCCAGGACATCGCCCTGCGCGACCAGGAAGGCGTGATCCTCGCCACCATGACCGTCACCGACAAGTGGGCGCCCAACAAGGCGCACGAGGCCGAGAAGGTCTTCGGCGCCGATGACGACGCGCACCCGGCCGTGAATTACCTGCACAACAAGGCCGGCGCCGTGTACCTGGGCGGCCCCGTCACCGGCATCCAGCAGCCCGTCCATTACGACTTCAAGGCCCGCCGCGACACCCCGAACGAGCTGCGCGCCTATTTCCGCAAGATGGGCTGGCGCCGCGTGGTGGCGTTCCAGACGCGCAACCCGCTGCACCGCGCCCACCAGGAGCTGACCTTCCGCGCCGCGCGCGAGGCGCAGGCCAACCTGCTGATCCACCCCGTCGTGGGCATGACCAAGCCCGGCGACGTCGATCACTTCACCCGCGTGCGCTGCTACGAGGCGGTGCTGGACAAGTACCCGGCCGCCACCACCACCATGTCGCTGCTGCCGCTGGCCATGCGCATGGCCGGCCCGCGCGAGGCCGTCTGGCACGGGCTGATCCGCAAGAACTATGGCTGCACCCACTTCATCGTCGGCCGCGACCACGCGGGCCCCGGCAAGAACTCGGCCGGTGACGACTTCTACGGTCCCTACGACGCCCAGGACCTGTTCCGCGAGCACCAGGACGAGATGGGCATCGAGATGGTCGACTTCAAACACATGGTCTACGTGCAGGAGCGCGCCCAGTACGAGCCCGCGGACGAGATCGCGGACAAGGACAACGTCACCATCCTGAACATCTCGGGCACCGAGCTGCGCCGCCGCCTGCGCGAAGGCCTGGAAATCCCCGAGTGGTTCAGTTTCCCCGAGGTGGTGAAGGAACTGCGCCGCACGTCGCCGCCCCGTTCGCAGCAGGGCTTCACCGTCTTCTTCACCGGTTTCTCGGGCAGCGGCAAATCCACCATCGCGAACGCGCTGATGGTCAAGCTGATGGAGATGGGCGGCCGCCCGGTGACGCTGCTGGACGGCGACATCGTGCGCAAGAACCTCAGCTCCGAGCTGGGCTTTTCGAAAGAGCACCGCGACCTGAATATCCGCCGCATCGGCTATGTCGCGTCCGAGATCACCAAGAACGGCGGTATCGCCATCTGCGCGCCCATCGCGCCCTATTCGGCCACCCGCCGCGCGGTGCGCGAGGACATCGAGGCCTTCGGCGCCTTCGTGGAAATCCACGTGGCCACGTCGCTGGAAGAGTGCGAGCGCCGCGACCGCAAGGGGCTCTACAAGCTGGCGCGCGAAGGCAAGATCAAGGAGTTCACCGGCATCTCCGACCCGTATGACGAGCCGAAGAACCCCGAGCTGCGGCTGGATACCGAAAGCGTGGATGTCGACAACTGCGCCCACCAGGTCCTGCTGAAGCTGGAAGCCATGGGCCTGATCGCCGCCTGAACCGGCCCCGGCCGGTGATCCCGCCGGCCCGATGAACGCCGCGGCGGCCTACGCTTCGTGGGCCGCCGCAAGCTTTTCGCGGTCGAACGTGACCCCGATGCCCGGCACGTCCGGCGCCACCGCCAGCCCGTCCTCCAGTGCCAGGGGGCGATGCGTGTAGCGGTCGATGGGAAAGCTGTGCGCCTCGAGCCAGCCCGCATTGGGCTGGGCCGAAACGAGGCTCACGTGCAGTTCCTGCATCCCGTGGGAACAGGCCGGGATGCCATGCCGCTTGGCCAGCGCGGCGACCCGCAGCCACCCGGTGATCCCGCCGCAATTGCTGGCATCCGGCTGCACATAGCTCAGCCCCGCGTCGGCGAAGGCGTATTCGAACTCGTGGATCGTGTGCAGGTTCTCGCCCATGGCCAGCGGCATGCCCGTCTCGGCCGCGATGCGCCCGTATCCCTTGTAGTCATCGGGGATCGTCGGCTCCTCGAACCACATGAGATCCAGCGGCTGGAACGCGCGCGCGGCGGCAATGGCCTCGTCCACGCTCAGCGCATAGTTGGCGTCGGCCATCAGCGGATGGTCCGGCCCCAGCATCGCGCGGATGGCGGTCAGCCGCGCCACGTCGTCTTCCAGGTCCGGACGCCCGACCTTGATCTTGATGGCGGTGAAACCGCGCGACAGGTAGCCCTCGGTCTGGCGCTGCAATTTCTCGAGCGGGAAGTTCAGATCGATCCCGCCGGCGTAGGCATGGCAGCGGTCGGCGTGCCCGCCGGCCATCTGCAACAGCGATTGGCCGCTGCGCCGCCCCTTCGCATCCCACAGCGCGATGTCCACGGCCGAGATCGCGAAGCTCGCCACCCCGCCACGCGCGACGTAATGCATGTGCCATTGCATGGCATCATGCAGAGCCTCGGGGTCGGCGCCCTCCTGCCCGGCAAGCCACGGCGCGAGATCGTGCTCGATCATCGCCAGGACGGAATGACCGCCGCGCCCGCCGGTATAGGTATAGCCCGTCCCTTCCGAGCCGTCGTCCATCCGCACGGTCGCGGTGACCAGGTGGAAATGGCTGTGGGCGCCGTGCTTGGCGTCCACCAGAACCTCGTCCAGCGGGATGTTGTACAGGCGGGCGTCGACCCCGGTGATCTTCGGCATGGCGGCCTCCCTCGCGCGTTGGGCCAAGCCTAGGCGCGCGGCGACCCGCGCACCAGAGCCGTTACCGCCCCGCCGTCAGGCCGCGTCGTCCAGCCCCCTGCCCTTCAGCAGCGCGTCGACCCCGGGCATCCGCCCGCGAAACGCGACATAGGCCTCCTGCGCGTCCTGGCTGCCGCCGGCGCTGAGGATGTGACGTTCAAGCTTCTGCGCGGTCTCGGCGTCGAAGGGCCCGCCCGCTTCCTTGAAGGCGGCGAAGGCATCGGCATCCATCACCTCGGACCACATGTAGCTGTAGTAGCCGGACGAATACCCGTCGCCCGAGAAGACATGGGCGAAATGCGGCGTGGCGTGGCGCATGCCGATGGCGCGCGGCATCTCGATCCCGTCCAGCACCTCGGCCTGGAACGCCATGGGATCCTCGGGCGCCTCGCCGGCGTGGAACTCGAGATCGACCAGCGCCGAGCCCACGTATTCGACCGTGCTGAACCCCATGTCGTAGGTGTTCGCGGCCAACAGCCGGTCGAGCATCTCGCGCGGCATCGCCTCGCCCGTCTCGGCGTGGGTGGCGTATTTCTCGAGCACCTCGGGCACCTCGAGCCAATGCTCGTAAAGCTGGCTGGGCAGTTCGACGAAGTCCCGCGCCACGCTGGTGCCGCTGATCGACTCGTAGGTCACGTCGGACAGCATCTGGTGCAAGGCATGGCCGAACTCGTGAAACAGCGTACGCGCATCGTCGTAGCTCAGCAGCGCGGGCTTGCCCTTGGGCGGCTTGGCGAAGTTGCAGACATTCATCACGATGGGCCGGATGTCGCCCGCCAACTTCTGCTGGGACCGCATGGCCGAACACCACGCGCCCGACCGCTTCGACCCGCGCGCGAAATAGTCACCAAGGAAGATGGCCATGTGCCGCCCGTCGCGCGTGACCTCCCACGCGCGGACATCCGGGTGGTAAAGCGGCACGTCCACCGGCGCGAATTCCAGCCCGAACAGGCGGTTTGCGCAGTCCATCGCCGCCTCGATCATCCGGTCGAGTTGCAGGTAAGGCTTCAGCGCGCTGTCATCGAGGTCGTGTTCCTCCGCGCGGCGCCTTTCCGAGTAGTACCGCCAGTCCCAGGGCTCGAGCTCGCCGTTGACGCCATCGTTGTGCATCATCGCGGACAGGCGCTGCTGGTCCTCGACCGCCTTGGCGCGCGCGGGCTCCCAGACCTTCATCAGCAGGTCGCGCACCGCTGCGGGCGTGCCCGCCATCTCGGTCTCGAGCTTGAACTCGGCGAAGCTGTCATAGCCGAGCAATCCCGCCCGTTCCTCGCGCAGAGCCAGGATCTCGGCGGCGATGTCGCGGTTGTCGGTGGAACCGCCATTGGCGCCGCGCGCTGTCCAGGCGCTATGGGCGGCCTCGCGCAGGTCGCGGCGGGACGAGAATTGCAGGAACGGCACGATCAGCGACCGCGACAGGGTGATGACCGGACCCTTGCGGCCCTTCTCCTCGCCCGCGGCGCGCGCGGCCTCGACCAGCCAGTCGGGCAGCCCGTCCAGGTCGTCCTCGCCCAGCTCCATCACCCATTCGCGTTCATCGGCCAGCAGGTTCTGGCTGAACTGGACGCCCAGCGCGCCCAGCCGTTCCATGACCTGCGCCAGTCGGTCCTTGGCGATGCCGTCCAGCTCGGCGCCGCGGCGCACGAAGGACCGGCGGGTCAGATACAGCAGGCGCGCCTGCTCGTCGGTCAGGTCCAGCGTGTCGCGGTCCTGCCACAGCGTCTCGATCCGGGAGAACAGCGCCGCGTTCGACGCGATTTCGGATCCGTAGGCCGACAGCTTGGGCGAAAATGCGCGGCTCAGCGCCTCGCGCCGGTCGTTCGCGTCGGTGCCCGCCAGCGTGTAGAAAACACCCAGCACGCGGCCCAGCGTCTCGTCCGCGCGCTCCAGCGCCTCGATCGTGTTGGCGAAGGTCGGGGCCGCGTCGCTGTCGGCGATCGCGGCCACATTGGCGCGCGCCTCGGCCAGCGCGGCATCCACCGCCTCTTCAAAGTGATCGTCGGTGATATCGCCGAAGGGCGGCATCTCGTACGGCGTGGTCCAATCTTGCAATAGGGGATTCGTCACGTATCGGCTCCTGATCGGGGTCTGTGACAAGAGCTATGGTGCAACGCGCCGCTTGGCTACCCCGTCAGGGCTTGCGGTTCAGGTGCCGCTCGAGCCGTCTGAGCAGCAGCGACAGCCCGATAGTCATGGCCAGGTACAGGAACGCCACGACGTTGTAGGTCTCGAAATAGCGGAAATTGCCAGCGGCGGTGACCTTGCCCAGTTGCGTGATGTCCAGCACGCCCAGCACCGAGACGAGGCTGGAATCCTTGATCATCGCGATGAAGTCGTTGCCCAGCGGCGGCAGGATCGTCTTGATCGCCTGCGGCAGCACGATCAGCCGGAACCGCTGCCACGAGCTCAGCCCCAACGCCTTGGCCGCTTCGGTCTGGCCGGGATCGACGCTCAGCAGCCCGGCGCGGAACACCTCGGCAATGAAGGCGGAATAGCCGATCACCAGCGCGAGGATGGCCCGCCAGATCAGCGGGAAGTCACGGGTGCGCGCCTCGGGCAGGCCGATGAGGTTCCAAAGCTCGACCAGGAACGGCGCCAGCACGAAGGCCACGTAGAGCAGCAGCACGAGGATCGGGATGCCGCGAACGATCTCCACGTAGAAGCGCACGGCCTGCCGCACCACCAGCCAGCGCGCCGTCGATCCCAGCGCCAGCAGCAGGCCCAGCAGCGACGCCAGCGCGAAGCCCACGACCGTCACGAACAGCGTGATCGCCACGCCTTGCGACAGGGTCGTCAGGACCTGCGAATAAAGATCGTCCGAGACGATCCGCCACAGGAAGTAAAGCCCGAGGGCAGAGGCGGCGACCAGCCACCACGGAAAGTCGCCGCGCGTTTGCACCTACTGGCCCAGGGGCGTGTCGACGAACCACTTCTGGTTCAGCGCCTCGATCGTCCCGTCCTCGCGCATGTCGGCGATGGCGGCATTGATCGGCGCGACAAGGTCGCTGCCCTTGGGGAAGATGAAGCCGAAATCCTCGGTCCCGAGCTTTTCGCCGATGATCTCGAGCGCGCCGTTGGAGGCCGCGACGTAACCCTGCCCGGCCGTGCCGTCGGTCAGAACCAGGTCGATGTCGCCGATCCGCAGGGCCTGCACCGCCGCACCGAAGGTCTCGAACAGGCGCATGCGGGGGTTCTGCTCGTCCCCGTCCAGCACCTCGTAGATGCCCACGTAGAAGGGCGTGGTGCCTGGCTGGGTGCCGATCAGCAGGTCCTCGTTCGCGGCGAATTCCTCGGCCGAGGAAAACCGGTCCTCGCCCGCGGCCACCAGCATCACCATTTCCGAGCGCATGTAGGGATCCGAGAAATCCACCACCTCGGCCCGGTCGTCGCGGATGGTGATCCCGGTCATGCCCATGTCGTACTGCGCGTTCGAGATGGCCGGGATCATCGCGTCCCAGCTCGTGTTCTCGTAGCTGACGTCGATGTTGATGCGCTCGGCGATCTCGGCCATGGCGTCGTATTCCCAGCCCACGGCCTCGCCCGTGCTGGGCTTGATGTATTGCAGCGGCGGATAGGCGTTTTCGGTCACGACGACGACTTCGCGCCCGTCCAGGTCAGGCAGGTGCGACTCGGCAAGGGCGGGGACGGCGAGCACGCCAAGGGCGGCGGCAAGAATCACGGGTTTCATGGGCGTTCTCCTGAATGGCATTGGGCGATCAGACCGCGCATGGCGGTGGGCTGCAACCCCGCCGCGCGCCGATCACGTCTTGCCGCAGACGGCGCAGTCGGCCCGGCGCGACAGGGTGATCGTCCGGTTCTCGACGTAAAGCGCGTCGTGGATCGCCATGCGCCCGCGCAGGGGCTCGCCCGCGCCGGTCAGCACCTTCACCGCTTCGGACGCCATCATCGACCCGATGATCCCCGGCAGCGGACCCAGCACGCCCGCCTCGGCGCAGGTGGCCGACTGTCCCGGCGCCGGTGCCTTGGGGAAAACGCACGCATAACAGGGCACGTCGCCGCGCCCTTCGAACACCGACACCTGCCCCTCCCACGGGGACAGCGCGCCCGAGACCAATGGCACGCCGGCCGCGACGCAGGCCGCGTTGACGGCCTGCCGCGTCTGGAAATCGTCGCAGCCGTCCAAGACGAGATCGTAGTCTGCGACAAGGTCACCGGCGATGTCCGCGTCCAGGCGCCGGTGATACGGCTTCACCTCGACAAAGGGGTTCACCGCCTTCATCGCGGCCTCGGCCGAGAACACCTTGGGCATCCCGATCCGCGCGTCGGCGTGGATCACCTGGCGTTGCAGGTTGGTGGCCTCGACTTGGTCGTCGTCGATGACCCCGATGGTGCCCACGCCCGCGGCCGCAAGATAGAGCATCGCCGGGCTGCCAAGACCACCCGCGCCGACCACCAGCACCCGCGCCTGTTTCAGCCGCTTCTGCCCCGTGCCGCCGATCTCGCGCAGCACCACGTGGCGGGCGTAGCGATCCAGCTCGCCCGGGGCAAAGGTGCCGGTGGGCTGCTCTTTCGGGCGGTTCTCGGGCCGGACACGCTTGCGCAGACGACGTAGACCCAACCCGTAGGCCGCGACCAGCGCGCCGATGCCGCCCACGACCAGCCATTCGCCGGTGGAGCCGCCCAGCAGCTGACGAAGCGGCCCGGGGATCAGCGTCAGCGCCAGCACGGTGACGTAAAGCAGGCCCAGCAGCAGAAGGCGTGGCTGCGTCGGCCACCCCTTGCGCCCGGTCCACCACCACAGCGCACCCGCGATGATCAGGACGATGAGCATCAGTCGACCCCTGTGGATCCGAAGCCGCCCGTGCCGCGACCGGTGTCGTCGAGGCTGTCGGTCTCGGTGAACGCGGCCTGCACCACCGGCGCCACCACCGCCTGCGCGATCCGCATGCCGTGGGTGATCGTGACCGGCGTGGCCCCGAGGTTGACCATCAGCACGCCGACCTCGCCCCGGTAGTCGGCATCGACGGTGCCAGGCGTGTTCAGCAGCGTCAGGCCATGCCGCAAAGCGAGGCCCGAGCGGGGACGGATCTGCATCTCGAACCCGTCGGGCAGCGCGACCGCCAGCCCGGTGGGCACGAGCGCGCGCTCCATGGGGCCAAGGCTCAGCCCCTCGTCGCGCGCCGCGGCCGGGAAGTTGGCGCGCAGGTCGGCACCCGCCGCACCGGCGCTGGCGTAATCGGGCAGCGCGATGGCGGGGTCGGCGGGGTCGAGCCGCCGTATCCTGACGTCGATCCTGTCGGTCATTCCGCCGCCGACCCTTGCGCCTGGCCGGCAGAAAGGTGGTCCGCGATGCGCTGCGCCAGCTTATCCGCCACTGCGGCCTTGCTGTCGCGCGGCCAGGCCTCGGCGCCGTCCGCCGAGATCAGGGTCACCGCGTTCTCGGTCCCGCCCATGATCCCCGTGCCTTCGGACACGTCGTTGGCGACGATCCAGTCGCAGCCCTTGCGCAGGCGCTTGGCGGTGGCGTGTTCGATCACGTTCTCCGTCTCGGCCGCGAAGCCCACCACGAGCGCAGGTCGATCCGCGCCCTTGGCGGACACGGTGGCCAGGATGTCGGGATTCTCGGCCAGCGCCAGTTGGGGCATACCGGCGGGGCCCTTCTTCATCTTCTGCGCGGCGGCACCGGTGACGCGCCAGTCGGCCACGGCCGCGGCGAAGACGGCCGCGTCGGCGGGCAGCGCGGCCTCGACCGCCTCGAGCATCTGCTGCGCCGTTTCCACGGCGATCATGTCGACACCCTGCGGCGGCGCGGCCGTCGCGGGCCCGGTGACGAAGCTGACCCGTGCGCCCAGGTCCCGCAGCGCGGCGGCGATGGCGCTGCCCTGCGCGCCCGAGGACCGGTTGGCGATGTAGCGGACCGGGTCGATGGGCTCGTGCGTCGGGCCCGAGGTGACGATCACGTGCCGCCCAGACAGCGGCCCGCCGCCCAGGCGCGTCTCGATCGCCGCGATGATCTCGGGGACCTCGGCCATGCGCCCGGGGCCGTATTCGCCGCAGGCCATGCCGCCGGCGTTCGGGCCGACGCGGGCGATGCCGTCCGAGGCCAGCGTGGCCAGGTTGCGCTGGGTGGCCGGATGCTCCCACATCCGCACGTTCATGGCCGGCGCGATCAGGACCGGCGTGTCGGTGGCCAGCAGCAGGGTCGATGCCAGGTCGTCCGCGTGCCCCTGCGCCATCTTCGCCATCAGGTCCGCGGTGGCGGGCGCGACGACCACCAGGTCGGCCACGCGGCTCAGCTGGATATGCCCCATCTCGGCCTCGTCGGTGAGGTCCCACAGGTCGGAATAGACCTTGCGCCCGGCCAGCGCGCTGATCGACAGGGGCGTGACGAATTCCGCGCCCGCCCGGGTCAGCACCGGCGTGACCTCGGCGCCCCGGTCGCGCAGGCGGCGGATCAGGTCGAGCGTCTTGTAGGCGGCGATTCCGCCACCCACGATCAAGAGAATGTGCTTGCCGTCCAGCATGTCGGCGTGACCCTAGGCCGGGGGGGCGATGGCGTCCAGCCGCTCAGCGCAGCGCATCGCAGGGATCGCCGCGATGGGACAGGTCCACCGCGAAGGACAGGCGCGTGTCAAAGGGCATGGCCTCATCATCCGGCAGGACCTGCCCGATGGCGTGCACCGTTACGTCCGGATCGGCGGCCCGCAGGTACGAGGGGACGCCCCAGTCGGTCCGTGCGTGGCCGTTGCCGGTGATGATCGCGACCGGGCCGCCGGTCTCGTCCAGCGCGGTCAGCGCCGTGCGCGCCAGCACAGCGTCGCGCAGACGCTGCACCTCGACCATGCCGGGAAGCATCTCGGGCGGCATCAGCCCGCAATGGGCGCGGTCCTGCAGATCCTCGCGCAGCGTCTGCTCTTCCAGCGGCAGGTCGAGGTCCAGCAGGAACCTCTCCGCCCCGTCGCCGAAGACCGCCGCCGCCCCCTGGGACACGGCGCGCGAAAGGTCATCGCGCGGGACTTCGGCCCCGTAGATGCGCGCCTCGCCGAGCGCGGTGAAGATCGGATGGTAGCTCGGGAAATCGGGCCAGCCCCGTTCTTCCCACGTCAGCGCGGCGCCCAGCGTCCCGGCGTCCGCCCCGCGCATGTCTTCCGCGATGTCGGCAAGCTCGGGCGGGAGCATCTCGAACACGACCGCCGCCGGTGCCATGCGGGCCACCCAAGCGGCCTGGTTGTCATGGTGCAGCGCGATATCGTGCAGCTCGCCCATGACCACGATATCCGCCTCCAGCGGCACATCCGGCGCGTCCTGCGCCTGCGCCGCCGCAACGGAAAAGGCCGCCCCGAGGAACAGGGCGGCCCAAATCGAACGTGTGGCGTTCACGCGAGGAAGTGACGCACTTCGGCGGACTGGGTCTCGAGCGACTTGCGCATCTTCTGGAACGCCGCCGCTTCGAGTTGGCGAACCCGTTCCTTCGACAGGCCCAGCTCGGTCCCGAGGCTTTCCAGCGTGCGGGCCTGGTCGCGCAGCTTGCGTTCGCGGACAATGAACTGCTCGCGCTCGTTCAGCTGGCCCATGGCGTCCACCAGCCATTCGCGCAGGGTGTCGATGTCCTTGCGGTGGCTGACGGTTTCGTCGGCCTGGGCACTGTCGTCTTCCAGCGCGTCGATCCACTGGCGACCCTCGTCCTCGGTCGACTGGGTCGCGTTCAGCGAGAAGTCGGATCCGGCCAGGCGGCCTTCCATCATCTCGACGTCGTGCAGCGGCACGCCGACCTCGACCGAGATCATGTGGCGCATCTGGTGGCGGTCCAGCGGTTCGCCCCGGGCCGCGGCCTCACGCTCGAGGCGGGCCTGCACGCGACGCAGGTTGAAGAAAAGCGACTTCTGGCTGCTGGTCGACCCCGTCCGCACCATGGACCAGTTGCGCATCACGTAGTCCTGGATCGACGCCTTGATCCACCAGACGGCGTAGGTCGAGAAGCGCACTCCCCGGTCGGGGTCGAACTTGTCAGCGGCTTTCATGAGGCCGAGACCGGCCTCCTGGATCAGGTCGTTCATCGGCGCGCCGTAGCGGCGGAACTTGGCGGCCATCGAAATGGCGAGGCGCATGTAGGCGGTAATCAGGCGATGCAGGGCGGCTTCATCCCGCTCGTCCCGCCACGCATAGGCGAGCTTCAGCTCGGTCTCGGCGTCCAGCAGCTCGGCTTGCATCGCGCGGCGCGAAAGTGTCTGGTCGGAAAAGCCATCGAATGCCATTCATCAATCTCCCAGTGGTCTTCGTCCTTGGCTGGGCATGTGCGAACGGTGCATTGGTTATCTTTTCACATAGCCCTATGATCTCCAGACGCCGCGTCACGAAGAAAGTTCCGTTTTTTTGTTGCCAAGACTCACTTTCATTCTAGGCGGGGCGGCCTCGGGTAAGTCCAACTATGCGGAAACATTGGCAAAAGGGTGCGACATTCTGCGCATCTACATGGCCACCGCACAGGCCTTCGACGACGAGATGACCCAGAAGATCGCCCGTCACCGTGCCGCGCGCGCCGGCGACGGATGGCAGACGATCGAAGCCCCGCTGGACCTGCCCTCCGCGCTGTCCGAAACCCCGCCGGGCGCGCTGGTCCTCGTGGATTGCCTGACCCTGTGGCTGTCGAACGTCATCCTGGCCGAGCGGGACGAGGCGGCGGATTGCGACGCGCTGATGGCCGCGCTGTCCGCACATCCGGGACAGCTGATCGTCGTGTCGAACGAGACCGGACAGGGTATCGTCCCCGACACCCCGCTGGGCCGTCGGTTCCGCAACGCCCAGGGCCGTCTGAACCAGCGTGTCGCGGCCGAGGCCGACCTGGCCGTCCTCGTGGCCGCGGGCCTGCCGATGGTGCTGAAGGGGGCGCTTCCGTGAGCGTCCTGTGGTGGATCCGGCACGGGCCGACCCACGCCAAGGGCATGGTGGGCTGGACCGACCTGCCCGCTGACCTTTCGGACGCCAACAGGCTGAAACGGCTGGCCGAGACGCTGCCGGACGCGCCCGTGATCTCGTCCACGCTGGATCGCGCGCGCGCCACCGCCGATGCGATCCAGGGCAACCGCCCGCGCTTGCCCGACGACCCGGACCTGCGCGAGATCCATTTCGGCGACTGGGAGATGCGGACGCATGACGACGTGTCGGCCGAGGATCCCGACCGCATCCGCGCCTTCTGGGACCAGCCCGGCGACAACCGCCCGCCCGGCGGCGAAAGCTGGCACGACCTTCAGGCGCGGGTGGATGCCGCCGCCGACCGGCTGCTGGCGCGGGGCGGCGACGTGATCGTGGTGGCCCATTTCGGCGCGATCCTGACGCAGTACCAGCGTGTCGCCCGGCTGCGGACCACGGACGCGTTCGCCCAGCGGATCGAGAACCTGTCCCTGTCGCGGTTCCGCTATGCCGATCCGGCCGAGGTCCAGGCGATCAATCACCACCCGTGACGTCCCCGCGCACCATTGGGAATTTGCGCGGCGCGATCGCCCGGCCCTAAGCTCGCGCCATGACACACACGCTTTTCCTGGCCGATCCCGGCTTTTCCTCCTGGTCCACGCGCGTGGGCCTTCTGGCGTTCCGCTTCGACCTGCCGATCGACATCCGCTGGCTCGAGATCTACGGCACGCCGCCGCTTGCGCAGCAGATCGGCCACCCCCCGGCCCGAACGGTGCCGTTCCTGCTCTGCGATGACGGGGCCGAAGTGGCCGAGTCGCTGGCCATCGCCGAGGAACTGGCGGCACGGTTCCCCGACCAGCCCCTGTGGCCCGCGGATCCGAAGCGGCGCGAGCTGGCGCGCAGCCTCGCGGCCGAGATGCACGCGGGCTTCGCCGCGCTGCGGTCGCACTGCCCGATGTGCCTACGCACGGCCTATGCCGAGGTCGAGGTGCCCGAGAAAGTGGCCGCAGACCTCGCGCGGCTCGACGTGATCTGGTCGGACGCGCTCGCGCGTTCGGGCGGCCCCTGGCTGGCGGGCGACTATTCCATCGCGGACGCGTTCTTCGCGCCGGTCGCGGCGCGGATCGCCGGCTACAGCCTGCCGGTCGGGGGAACGGCACGCGCCTATGTCGACGCCCACCTGGCCGAGCCGGCCTTCCGGCGCTGGCGGCAACTGGGTCTCGAGCGGGGCGCCGCGCTCGAGGACAGCGTCTACCGCCAAACCTGGCCGCGGATCGACTGGCCCGCGGCCTGAGTGCCCCCGGGCGTTAATCTTTCATCAACCGCCTCGCGCCATGGTTAACCTCGGTTAATGGGAAAGGGGTGTGATGGTCGCCAGCGCCTTCACGGTGGCGTTCGAAGGGATCGAGGCCCGCCTGGTCGAGGTGCAGTGCGCCGTGGCGCCCGGTCTGCCGGCCTTTTCGGTCGTGGGCCTGCCCGACAAGGCGGTGTCCGAGGCGCGCGACCGTGTGCGCGCCGCGCTGGAGACCATGTCCATCGCGCTGCCGCCCAAGCGGATCGTCATCAACCTGGCCCCCGCCGACCTGCCCAAGGAAGGCAGCCATTTCGACCTGCCCATCGCGCTCGCCATCCTCGCAGCATTGGACGTGGTGCCGCGCGATACCGTGGCCGAGACGGTCGCCCTGGGCGAGCTGTCGCTCGACGGTCGCCTGACCGCGGTGGTCGGCGCGCTGCCCGCCGCCATGGCCGCGGCCGAATGCGACCGCACGCTGCTCTGCCCCGCCCCCTGTGGCGCCGAGGCGGCGTGGGTCGGCGCCACGACGGTCATCGCGCCACCGACGCTGGCCGCCGCGATCCAGCACCTGACCGGGCAATCCCCGCTGAATCCGGCCGAGCCGGGCGAGGTCACCGACGGCCCCGCCCTGCGGGACCTGTCCGACGTGAAGGGACAGGAACGGGCCAAGCGCGCGCTGGAAATCGCGGCCGCCGGGCGACACCACCTGATGATGGTCGGCACGCCCGGATCGGGCAAGTCGATGCTGGCCCAGCGGCTGTCGGGGATCCTGCCGCCGCTGACCCCGGCCGAGGCGCTGGAGACGTCGATGATCCATTCCCTGGCGGGCCTCATCAGCGATGGCGGCATCAGCCGCACCCGCCCCTTCATGGAGCCGCACCACACCGCGTCCATGCCCGCCATCGTGGGCGGCGGGAAGGGTGCGAAGCCCGGGCAGATCAGCCTCGCCCATAACGGGGTTCTGTTCATGGACGAGTTCCCCGAATTCGCGCGGCCCGTGCTGGAGACGCTGCGCCAGCCGATCGAGACCGGCGACGTGGTGATCGCGCGCGCCAACGCCCATATCCGCTATCCCTGCAAGTTCCTGCTGGTGGCCGCCGCGAACCCCTGCAAATGCGGATACCTGCCCGACCCGGCGCGCGCCTGCGCCCGGGTGCCCGAGTGCGGTGCGGATTACCTGGGCCGGATCTCGGGGCCGCTGATGGACCGGTTCGACCTGCGGGTCGAGGTGCCGCCGGTGGCCTTCGCCGATCTCGACGCCGCGCCCGGTGGCGAAAGCAGCGCCACGGTGGCGGCGCGTGTCGCGGCGGCGCGCAAGGTGCAGGACGACCGCTTCGCCGGCCATGACGGCGTACGCCAGAACGCCGACGCCACGGGTGCCGTGCTGGATGCGTGCTGCGCACTGGACGCCGAGGGGCGCAAGATGATGACGGCGGCGGCGGACCGGCTGGGCCTCAGCGCACGGGGCTATCACCGTGTGCTGCGGGTGGCGCGCACCATCGCCGACCTGGACGGCGCCGACGCCATCGCCGCGCCGCACCTGGCCGAGGCGCTGTCCTTCCGCCTGACCGGCGTGGGCTGAGCGCGCTAGCCGTCCAGCGTGTGGGCCAACCCGTCGATCCAGCTGTCGGTGAAGGCGTTGAACGCCGCGCCCGGCTGCTGCCCGGTGATGCGCGGGTGCATGGGGTCCGCGGCCTCGATCCCGCTGCCCGCCAGCGCGCCGATGGCCGCATGGCCGCAGAACGGCACATGCACCTCGGAATAGCCGCCCTCGTGCACCAGAACGAGCCGTCCGTCGCAGACCCGGTCGGCCAGCGCCATGGCCCGACGGGTCAGGTCCCCGAAATCGGCCGCCGACAGCATCATCCGGCCCAGCGGGTCGACACCGGACGCGTCGAACCCGCAGGCGATCACGATGGCATCCGGCGCGAAGTCGGCAACCTGCTGCTCCACCAGCCGATCCCAGGCCGACAGGTAGGCGTGGCGGCCGCCGCCCGGCGGCAGCGGGATGTTGCGGTTGAAGCCCTCGCCCGCGCCGCGCCCGCGATCCGCCGCGTCGCCGGTGTCCAGCGGGTAGTTGCGATCCTGGTGCAGCGACACCGTCAGCACGTCGTCGCGGTCGTAGAAAATCGCCTCGGTCCCGTTGCCGTGATGCACGTCCCAGTCGATGACGGCGATGCGCTTGGCCAGCCCTGCGGCCTGCACGGATTCGATGGCGATGGCGATATTGGCCAGCAGGCAGAAACCGTTGGGCCAGTCGGGCAGGCAGTGGTGCCCCGGCGGACGCGACAGGGAATAGGCGTTGCGGATGTCGCCCTTCAGCACGTCGGTCAGCGCCGCCTTGGCCAGCCCGGCCGACAGCGACGCGATCTCGAACCCGCCGGGGCCGAAAGGTGTGCGCAGGCCCAGCTCACCCCCGCTGGCATCCGACAGCCCCTTGAACTTTTGCAGGAATGCTTCGGGATGCACCCGCGCCAGGTCTTCCCAGGTGGCCGGCGGGGCCGATTGGCAGCGCAGCTCGGCCGCCAGGCTGGTTACATCCAGCAGCGCCTTCAGCCGACGCTTGGACTCGGGCCCCTCGGGCAGCCCGCCCGCCGCAAGCGGCTGCACCAGCCCGCCCACGGGTGACAGGAAGGCGTAGTTTCCGCCGCCGTGCCAGAAGCACCGCTCGTCCCAGTAGAACCCCGTGGTCATGCCCCGGACGTCGCCTTGAGGTTCAGCCGATAGGCGCCCTCCGGCAGGTCCAGCGCGGCGGCGAGGTCGCGGACCTGCGCCAGCGACAGGGTCACCGTGCGGACCATGTCGGTGCGCGGATCGACCTGTTCCAGGGTCACGCAATCGTCGAAGGCATTCACGACCACGTCCTCCTGCCGGTGGGCCGCGGCCTCGTCGACAAGGGTGATGACGGTGGCGTCGAAATCGTGCTCGATGGTAAACATGACCCCACGCTAGGACAGCGTGCCGCCGGGCGCTAGCGGGTTTGTCGACGTTTGTGCATGGCGAAGAGGATCGGGGCGAGGACCCGGTTATAGACCCATCCCGCGACGGGCCGGATCACCGGCCGGTCGATCACCCGGGCGAGCCAGCGGGTCTTCGGCAGCTCGCGCCAGATCACCAGGAATGCGTCCACGCCCGAGATCAGCTCGCCGTTCCGCACCACGTGCAGACGCTTGGCCGCCTGGTCCTCGGTCAGATCGAACCGGCGCAGGTCCATGTGATTTAGGTCCTCGAACCGCAGGTCGGCCCCCGCCGCGCGGGCCTGCCGCTGGTACGACCGGACCTCGGGCGCGCAGATCGGGCAGGCGCCGTTGTAGATGACAAGGGGCGTTTCACTCATATGCTGGAAGATAGTGCCCAGCGCTCTGCGAAAACGTGACTGGTCGCCGCAGCCGGCAGGATTATTCTCCGCTCCATGTCTATCGTTCGCCACGCCCGCCAAGTTCTTGTCGCCGCCCTGCTCGCCCTCGCCGGGTGCGGCGAAGTCGTCATCATGCAGCCCGGCCCCGAGCCGGGCGCCCCGGTCCAGGCGCCGGCGCCGCAGGCTCCGACCTCGGGGATCGACGTCAGCCGCGCCCGGACCTTCCAGGCGGTGGTGAACCGCGTCATGCCGATCGCCCAGCAGGAATGCCGCACGCGCACGCGGGGCGTGCGCTGCGACTATGCCGTGGTCGTGGATGACCGGCCGGGCCTGCCGCCCAACGCGTTCCAGAGCCTGGGTCCCGGGGGGCAGCCCGTGGTCGGTTTCACCCTGCCGCTGATCCAGACCGCCGCCAACGCGGACGAGATGGCTTTCGTGTTGGGGCACGAGGCCGCACACCATATCGAGGGCCATATCGCCCGCGGCCAGGCCTCGGCGGCGACGGGCGCGGTGCTGGCCGGGGCGCTCGCCACGCTGGGCGGTGGCGACGCGGTGACGATCCAGCGGGCACAGAACCTGGGGGCCTTCTACGGGTCGCGCCGGTTTTCGAAGGATTTCGAGCTCGAGGCAGACGCGCTTGGCACCGTGATCTCGCAGCGCGCTGGCTACGACCCGGTGCGCGGCGTGGCCTATTTCAACCGCGTGCCCGACCCCGGCAACCGGTTCCTGGGCACCCACCCCCCGAACGCGGATCGCATCGCGCTGGTCCGGCGGGTTGCGGCCGGTCAATGATCCACAGGCGATCCCCGGCGTGATTTCCGGCTGACCTCGGGCGCGACGAGATGCTAGCAGGGGAGAGATCCCCGCCAGCATGATGGAGCCGAAAATGTCTCGCCTTGCCCCCCTCGCCCTGCCCCTGCTCGCCGCCTGCGTGATGCAGCCCGCCACACCGGTCGAGCTGCCGCTGATGGGCGGTTACCGCGATGCCGCGGACCAGTGCCGCCGCGTGGGCGAAAGCGACTACACCAACCAGTTCCTGGATGACGCCGCCGACCTGGTCGCCTGCCCCGCGGGCGCCGAGAACCTGGGCGTCTTCGTGACCGAAACCGGCGCGATCGAGGTCAACCGGGTCGGAGGCTTCGTGCTCTACACCGTGCCGCGCCGCTGATCTCACACCGAAGAAAGGTCTTGCCGCGCGGCCTCAGTCGGGGAGTTCCAAGGTTGTCGAAAGCGCCTTGGGCGAGACCTTGAGATCCAGCAGCGCCGGCGTCCCGGCCGCGCGGGCGGTGGCGAAGGCCTCGGCGAACTCGGCATCGGTTTGCACGGTGGCGCCGAAGGCCCCGTAGGCGCGGGCCAGCGCCGCGAAATCCGGGTTGACCATGGCGGTGCCCGAGGGGCGGCCGGGGTAGTGGCGGTGCTGGTGCATCCGGATCGTGCCGTAATGGCCGTTGTTTACCACCAGCACGACCACGTTCGCGCCATACTGGCATGCCGTCCCGAATTCCTGGCTGACCATCTGGAAGCAGCCGTCGCCCGCCAGGCAGATCACGTCGCGATCGGGCGCGTGCAGCTTGGCCGCGATCGCGGCGGGCAGGCCGTATCCCATGGAGCCCGAGGTCGGCGCCAGCTGCGTACGCCAGCCACGGAAGCGATAGTACCGGTGCAGCCATCCGGCGTAATTGCCCGCCCCGTTGGTCAGGATCGCGTCGTCGGGCAGCGTGTCGTTCAGGTGGGCGATCACCCGCTCCATCTTCAGATCGCCAGGGGTCTCGACCGGCTCCTGCCACGCCTCGTAGGCGGCGCGGGCAGCCTTTACCTGGTCGCCGCGATCCGTGTCGGGCGCGCGGGCGGCCTCGGCCAGTTGCCGGGTGATCGCCGCGACGTTGCCGGTCACCGCGATCTCGGGGCGGAAGACGCGCCCGATCTCGGACGGGTCGTTGTAGATGTGGACCAGCCGCTGCGCCGGCACGGGCGGCACGAGCCGGGTGTAGCCGCCCGACGTGATCTCGCCCAGCCGGGTGCCCAGCGCGACCAGCAGGTCGGCCTCCTTCACGCGCGCCTCGAGCTTGGGATTGATGCCCAGGCCCACGTCGCCCGCGTAGTTCGGGTGGCGGTTGTCCAGGTAGTCCTGGCAGCGGAAGGACGCGCCCACGGGGATCTGCGCGTGCGCCGCGAAATCGCCCAGCGCGCGGGCGGCGTCGCCGGTCCAGCCGCCCCCGCCCACGATCAGGAACGGGTTTGCGGCCGCCGCCACGGCGTCAACCACCCGCGTGATCTGGTCCTCGGGCGCGCCGCCCTGCGGCAAGGTCGCGGCCGGGGCCGCTTCGGCATCGGTTTCGGCCGACAGCATGTCCTCGGGCAGGGCCAGCACCACGGGTCCGGGGCGGCCCGCCTGCGCCACGTGAAAGGCGCGCGAGACATATTCCGGGATGCGGTCGGTCTGGTCGATCTCGGCCACCCACTTGGCCAGCGGGCCGAACATGGCGCGGTAGTCGACCTCCTGGAACGCCTCGCGGTCGCGCTGGTCGCGGGCGACCTGCCCCACGAACAGGATCATGGGGGTGCTGTCCTGCATCGCCACGTGAACACCCGCCGAGGCATTGGTCGCGCCGGGGCCGCGCGTGACGAAGGCCACGCCCGGCGTGCCGGTCAGCTTGCCATGCGCCTCGGCCATCATCGCGGCGCCGCCTTCCTGCCGGGCCGTCACCGTGTCGATCTCGGCATCGTAGAGCCCGTCGAGCGCGGCGAGAAACGACTCGCCCGGCACGCAGAAGACGCGGCTCACGCCCTGCGCATGAAGGCAATCGACCAGCAGCTGTCCGCCGTGTTTCATGGAATGATCTCAAATTTCAGCACGTCCACCAGCCCGCGGTCGGTGATCTTCAGCGACGGGATCACCGGCAGGGCGAGGAAGGCCAGTTGCAGGAAGGGTTCGTTCAGGGTGACGCCCAGCGATGTCGCGGCGGCCCGCAGGTCGATCAGCCGGTCCCGCACGTGCTCGAACGGTTGGTCCGACATGAGCCCGGCAATGGGCAGCGCCAGTTCAGCGAGGATCTCGCCGCCATCGGCCACGACGAAGCCGCCCTCGATCTCGGCCAGCCGGTTCGCGGCCAGCGCCATGGCGTCGTAATCGACCCCCACGCAGGCGATGTTGTGGTGGTCGTGGCACACGGTCGACGCGATGGCCCCGCGGGTCATCCCGAAGCCGCGCACGAAGCCGGTCGCGATGTTGCCGTTCCGGCCGTGCCGTTCGATCACCGCGATGCGCGCCAGGTCCCGCGCCGGGTCGGGCCGCTTGTCGCCATCGCGGACGGCCACGGCCTCGGTCAGGTGGTCGGTCAGGATCTGCCCCTCGCGGATACCGATGACGGGCGTTTCCTCGCGGTTGGCCGTCGAGCGGAAGCTTTCCGCCACCAGCCTCGGCGCCTTGACCGAACCGCGCCCGATCCCGGGCAGGTCTTCGCGCCCGTCGAAGGCGCGGTCGTCCACCACCCGGCCGCCCGCGATCACCAGACGTGCATCGCATGCCTCGAGCGATCCGACCGCCACGATATCGGCGCGCTTGCCGGGGGCGATCTGGCCCCGGTCCTTCAGCCCGAACGCCTCGGCCCCCGACAGCGACGCGGCGCGGTACGCGGCCAGCGGCGAAGTGCCCAGCGCGATCAGCCGCCGGATCATGTGGTCCAGGTGTCCTTCCTCGCCGATATCGAGCGGGTTCCGGTCGTCGGTGCACAGGCACATGTAGGGCGCGGTGATGTCGGTCAGCAGCGGCTGCAAGGCGTCGAGATCCTTGCTGACCGAGCCTTCGCGGATCAGCACGCGCAGGCCCTTCTGCAACTTCTCGCGCGCCTCGGCGGCGCTGGTCGCTTCGTGCTCGGTCCGGATGCCGGCGGCGGCATAGGCGTTCAGGTCGCGCCCCGATAGAAGCGGGCAGTGCCCGTCCATGTGACCGTCGGCGAACAGCCGCAGCTTGGCCATCATCCCGGGATCGCGGTGGACGACGCCGGGATAGTTCATCACCTCGGCCAGGCCGATACCGCTGGGGTCGCCCATCAATTCGGCGATATCCTCAGCCGACAGCTCGGCGCCCGCCGTTTCCATGTCGGTCGAGGGCACGCAGGACGACAGTTGCACCCGCAAATCCATCAGCGTCAGCCGCGCCGCCTGCTGGAACCAGCGGATGCCCCCGGCCCCCAACACGTTGGCGATCTCGTGCGGGTCGCAGATGGCGGTGGTCACGCCGCGCGGGGTCACGCAGCGGTCGAACTCCAGCGGCGTGACCAGGCTGCTTTCCACGTGCAGGTGGGTGTCGATGAAGCCCGGCACCAGCGTCAGGCCCGTCACGTCGATCACCTGCGCGGCGTCGTAGCTGTCGCAGGTGCCCACGATCCGGTCGCCCGCGATGGCCACGTCGCCGTCCAGCAGGTCACCGGTCACCAGGTCCAGCACCCGCCCCCCGCGCAGGACGATGTCGGCGGGCGCGTCGCCGCGGGCCTGGGCGATGCGCGTTTCGAGGTGCGGAAGGGGATCGGTCATGGCCCCAGATGGCCCCCTTGGCGCGGGCTTGTCCAGTCCATCTCAGGGCGTCGGACGCTCGACCCCGCCGGACCGGGTCGCGCGGATCAGCGCGTCGAGCGCGGCCAGCGTCGCCAGCCCCTCGGCCCCCGAGCAGACCGGAGCCGCGCGCCCCGCGATCACGTCCGCGAAATTGCGCGCCTGCGCCACCAGCGGATCGGGCGTGGCGCGCGTCAGCGTCTCGCGCCGGATCGGAGTCATCCAGTCGCGGCGGCCGCCGTCGTCCCAAAGCTCGCCGCGCGGCAGGGCGAGCGATCCGTGGGTGCCCCCGATCCAGAGCGCGTTCTGGTCGGTCGGCGGATAGGCGGGGTTGTCGTGGCTGGTCATCTCCCAGCTCCAAGGCGCGACGATGGCGTCGGAGACCTGGGCCGTGCAGATCACGCCGCTGTCGAATGCGATCAGCGCGGTGGCATGATCCTCGTTCTCGAAGCCGCGCACCCGGTTCGACGCGATGGCCCGCACGCTTTCGACCTCGCCCAGCAGGAAGCGCAGCAAATCGAGATCGTGGATGAGGTTGACCAGCAGCGGCCCCGCCCCCGGGGCCCGCCGCCAGGCCGTGTCGAAATAGCCGTCGGGCTTGGCGATCCAGAACATCGCGTGGGCGGCCACGGGCGTGCCCAGCGCGCCGGCCTCGATCCGTTCCCTGGCCGCCGCGACGACGCCCTGGTGCCGCCGGTAGTGGCCGGTCAGGATCGGGACGCCCGCCGCCTGCCCGGCGGCGACGATGGCGCGCGCGTCCTCGACGGTCGCGGCCAGCGGCTTTTCCACCAGCACCGGCACGCCGGCGGCGATGCAGGCCAGCGCGCCGTCGCGGTGGTGGGTGTTCGGGGTGGACAGGATCACGCCGTCCGGCCGGGTCGCAAGCGCCGCGGCAAGATCGGCGTGATGCGGCACGCCATGGCGCGCGGCGATGTCGGCGGCGGACGGGTCCGGATCGATCACCGAGTGAACGGGGATCCCCGCCAGACGCAGGGCGTCCAGGTGGCGCGTGCCTATCAGCCCGGCGCCGGCGACGGCGATCCGCGTCACCGGTCCGCCCTGCCGAAAAGTGTCACGCCCATTCGCCCTTGCGGAAGACCGGTACCGTGCTGCCGTCGGCGCGCACGCCGTCGATATCCGTCTCGGGTCCGCCGATCATCCAGTCCACGTGGATCATCGAGCTGTTGCCGCCCGCCTTGGCGACGTCCTCCTCGCTCATGGAGTCGCCGTCGAGGAAGCACTTGGAATAGCACTGCCCCTGCGCGATGTGGCAGGCCGCGTTCTCGTCGAACAGCGTGTTGTAGAACAGCAGGCCCGATTGCGAGATGGGCGAGCCATGGGGCACCAGCGCCACTTCGCCCAGCCGCCGGGCGCCCTCGTCGGTATCCAGCAGCTTCTCCAGCACCGCCTGCCCCTTGGTCGCGCTGACCTCGACGATGCGGCCCTCGCGGAAGGTGGCCTCGATCCCGTCGATCAGCGTGCCCTGGTGCGACAGCGGCTTGGTGGCGCGCACCCGGCCCTCGGTCCTGGCGGCGTGGGGCGTGGTGAAGACCTCTTCGGTGGGGATGTTGGGGTTGCAGACCACGCCGTTCTGCGCGCGCGACGCGCCGCCCATCCATTCGTGCCCGTCGGCCAGCCCCACGGTCAGGTCCAGCCCCGGGCCGCTGTAGTGCAGGGCGTCGAAGCGGTGGTCGTTCAGCCACGCCGTCCGCTCGGCCAGCCGGGCGTTGTGCGCCTGCCAGTTGGCGACGGCGTTCTCGTCCGACACGCGCGAGGCTGCGAAGATGGCCTCGGCCAGCTTCGTTTGCGCCGCGTCAGGGTCGAGATCGGGGAACATCCGCATGGCCCAGGCACGGCCCGGCCAGGCCAGGATTGACCAGTTGATCTTGAAGTTCGAAATGTGGCTCAGCGCGGGCTTGTAGGCGATCGAGTTCGCCTTGCCGGCGCGCGACACGCGCTCGGGGTCCTCGCTGGCGGTCAGCATCGGGTCGTCGCCCACGATGGCCATGCGCGCCGCGCCGTTGCCGAACGCCTCGGCCATCCCGCCGTAAAGCCAGTCCGGCGCGCGGTCGAAGCTGTGATCGCCCGCCTCGCGGTAGCGCGCCAGCGTCACCTCGGGGTCCGACAGCAGCGGCGTGACCAGCCCGGCCCCGGCGCGGTAGGCCGCGGCCGTCACCCGCCGCACCAGCGGCAGCGCCTCGGCGGGCGCGGTCAGGATCAGGTCCTGGCCCTCCTGCAGGTTCAGCCCGACGCGGACCGCCACGTCGGCCAGCCGGTCAAGCTGGACATCGTCGATTGCCGGATTGGACATTGGGGGCTCCTTCATCTGGGTTTGGCGCATAGGTCGCGCCGGGGCGCGGTGGCGTCAAGCCCGCGCCGCGTCGCGCAGCGCCAGGATCCGCCGCGCCGCGCGCAGGTGCGGCTGGTCGATCATGCGCCCGTCCAGCTGCGCCACCCCCGCCTTTCCCTCAAGCGCGGCGACCACCCGCTCGGCCCAGTTCACCTGTGCCGCGGTCGGGGTGTAGGCCTCGTGGATCGCCGCGACCTGCGCCGGGTGGATGGCCAGCTTGCCCGCGAAGCCCAGCGTCATCGCCGCCGCAGCCTCGGCCCGCAACCCGGCGTCGTCGCGGAAATCGGTGAAGACCGTGTCGATGGCCGCGACCCCGGCGGCACGGGCCGCGAACAGCATCGTATCGCGCGCGTGCAGGAACGGGCGCAGGAAGGCCCCGTCCTCGCCCCGGTTGGCCAGCGCGCCCAGGTCGGCCGCCAGGTCCTCGGCCCCCCACGCCATCGCGTATAGGCTTGGATGCGACCAGTCGGCATGGGCGAGGTTGCGCACGGCGCGGGCCGTCTCGGTGGCGATGACGAGGATCGGCAGATCCGTCGCCCCGCCGTGGCCATCGATCATCGCGGCCAGCGCCGCGATATCCTCGGCCCCCTCGCATTTCGGCAGGACGTAGCCGTCCGGCCCGCCCCCAACGGTGGCGGCCACGTCGGCGTCCGTCCGCCCGGTGTCGAGCGCGTTCACCCGCACCCAGCGGGCGGCCCCGGTCGCGGGTGCGGCCAGCGCCGTCGCCGTCGTCGCGCGGGCGGCATCCTTGGCCTCAGGCGCGACCGAGTCCTCCAGGTCGAAAATCACCGCGTCGGCGCCCGAGCCCAAGGCCTTCTCCATCTTGCGCGCGCTGTCGCCGGGCGCGAACAGCCAGGATCGTGGGCAGGTGTCGGTCATGGCACTGGCTCCTTCCCGCGCGGCTCAGCCGATGGCGTGGGCGATATAGTCGGCGATCATCAGGTCCATATGCGCCCCGCCGCCGTTCTTGAACACGGTGATCTCATCGTCGCCCCCACGCGCCGCCGCCCCGGGCTGCACGAGGTCGTAGAAGTCGCCCAGCACGTCCGTGGCACCGATCACGCCCGCGGCGATGGGGATCGTCAGCTCGCCGATATGGCCGATCGTGGTGTCGCGGCTGTCGACGAACAGGCGTCCCTTGCGCATCAACGCGTCGTCGCCCTCGCGCATGTCGGCGCGGAAGGCGCCGATCAGGTCCACGTGGGTGCCGGGGCGCACGTGCTCGCCCTGCAGAACCGGTTCCGTCGCCATGGTCGCGGTCGAGACGATGTCGGCCTCGGCCAGTGCGGCGGAAAGATCTTCGGCCACCCCGGGCGGGATGGGGGCGTCCTTCATGTCGTTGGCGAGGTCTCGCGCCTGCTCGGCCCGCCGCGCCCAGAGCGTGATGCGCTCGAGCCCCGGGAAGGCGGCGGCATAGGCGTGGACCAGGCTTCGCGCGACCGTACCGGCCCCGACGATCAGCAGGTGCCGGCTGTCCGGGCGCGCCAGGAGGCGGGCGCCGAGGACCGAGTCGGCGGCGGTCTTGAACTCTGTCACCAGCTTGCTGTCGATCAGCGCGGTGACCGCCCCGCTGTCGGGATCGAAGACCGTCATCGCCCCCTGGACCGAAGGCAGTCCACGGCCCGGGTTGCCCGGCATGACGCTGACCGCCTTCACGCCGTAGCCAAGCCCGGGGATGAAGGCCGCGCGGGTCAGAAGCGTGCCGTCCGAGGGGCCCAGGAAGATGTCCCCCAGATCGGCGCGCGGCCGTTCGTGGCCCGCGCGGATCGACTCGACCGCGTCCGGCCAGGTGAGCCTCGCGGCGGCGTCGTAAGGAATGAAGGGCGGGGCCATGGCTGTTCCTTTCAGGTGGCGGTATGATCGTGGATCATCGAGGGAAGATCATCCGCGATGATCTCCCGTAGATCGTCGGGCACGATCCGGCGCGTCACATCCGCTTGGCGACCTCTTCCAGCATCACCTCGGTCGCGCCGCCGCCGATGGATTGCACGCGGGCGTCGCGGGCCATGCGCTCGATCACCGTGCCCCGCATGAACCCCATGCCGCCGTGAAACTGCACGCAATCATACATGACCTCGTTCACGAGCTCGCCCGCCAGCGCCTTGATCATCGAGACCTCGCGGGTCTGTTCTTCGCCCCCTGCCATCCGCGCGGCGGTCGCATAGACCATCTGGCGGCACGCCTCGACCCGCGCGGCCAGCATCGCAAGCCGCTGCCGGATCGCCTGTTTCTCCCAAAGGGTCGCGCCGAAGGCCGTGCGCTGCTTGACCTGCGCCACCGTCAGCTCCAGCGCCGCCTGCGCCTCGCCCATGGCCATGGCGCCCAGAACCAGCCGTTCGTTCTGGAAGTTCTTCATGATCTCGTAGAAGCCACGTCCTTGCGCGCCCAGCATTGCATCCGCCGGCACCCGTGCGCCCGAGAAGCTCAGCTCGGCGGTGTCCGAGCTCAGCCAGCCGTGCTTGTCCAGAGCGCGGGACACGGTGAAGCCGGGCGTGCCCTTTTCCACCAGGAACATGCTGACCGACTGGCTGGGCCGCGCGTCGGGATCGGTGCGCGCAGCCACGCAGTAGACATCGGCATGGACCCCGTTGGTGATGAAAAGCTTGGTGCCGTCCAGGACCCAGTCGTCACCGTCGCGGCGCGCGGTGGTGCGGATGCCCTTCACGTCCGACCCGGCGCCGGGTTCGGTCACCGCGACGGCGCTGATCGCGTCGCCCGAGATGCAGCGGGGGATCCATTCCTGCCGCTGCGCCTCACTGCCCGCGTTGAAGATGTGGACCGACGCCATGTCGGTATGGACCAGCGCCGTGATCGCCGCACCCGAGAAGGTCGAGCGGCCAAGCTCCTCGGCCCAGACAACGGTGGCGCGTTCGTCCAGCCCCGCGCCGCCCAGGCTTTCGGGATAGCGGATGCCGAAGAAGCCGAGTTGCCCCATCCGGCGAAGCACGTCGCGTGGGACCATCCCGGCCTCTTCCCAAGCGTCGCCGTGCGGCTTGATCTCGGTCTCGACGAAGCGGCGCACCTGGTCGCGCAACATGCGGTGGGTGTCGTCGAAGAAGACGGGGCTGTTATTCGCCGTCTCGAACGTGCCGTGGTCCTTGGCCATGCGCGGCCCTCCTTTGCTACAGGGCGGAGATGCCGCCGGTCACCGATATGGCCTGCCCGGTGATGCGACGCGCCCCGGGACCGGCCAGGAACACCGCCAGGTCGGCCAGGTCCTGCGGCTCGGCCACGCCCAGGCTGGCCATGGACTCGGCCTTGGCGAACAGCTTGCCCGCGAAGGCATCGCCCATCAACCGGTCGTAAAGCGGCGTGCCGCGCACGATCGACGGCGTCAGGATGTTGGCGCGGATGCCCGCGCGCTTGCCCTCGACGGCCAGCCCGCGGGCGAACTGGATGATCGCCGCCATGGCCGCGCCGATGGCGGTCTCGCCCGGTGTCGGGATCTTGCCCGCGTCGGACGCGACCAGGATCAGGCTGCCGCCCCCGGTCGCCGCCATGTGGTCGAAGGCCGCGCGCGCCGGCAGGATGACCGGGGCGAGCGTCCCGGTCAGGTCGCCCATGACCTCGGCCAGCGGCGTGTCGCGCTGGAGCCGGGGCATCGGGTCGCCGCCCGCCGAGGACCAGAGCGTGTCGAGCCCGCCCATGGCCGATGCCGCCTCGGCCACCATGCGCGCCGACTGATCCGGATCAGCCGCGTCGCCCGTGACCACGTGGCAGCCCAGCGCGCGCGCCGCCTCGGTCGCGCGGTCGGGGTTGCGCCCGGCGATGGTCACCGTGGCGCCAGCCGCCTGCATCGCCCGCGCCGCGGCCAGCCCCAGCCCCGAGCTTCCGCCCACCAGCAGCGCGCGCCGTCCCGCCAGGTCAGCCATCGGCGGGCCGTTTCTTCATCAGGGCCGCCCGCTCGCAGGTGCCACACAACACGTCGTCCTGGTTGAAGCACTCGTGGCGCAGCGTGACGATGCCGTCGTTCGGGCGCGACGCGCTTTCGCGCTTGCCCAGGACCGTGGTGCGGATGCGGATCGTGTCGCCCTCGAACAGGGGATGGGGGAACTTCACCTTCTCCATCCCCAGGTTGGCGACCGTGGTGTTCAGCGTGGTGTCGTTGACGCTCATCCCCACCATGCAGCCCAGCGTGAACAGCGAATTCACCAGCGGACGCCCGAACTCGGTCGCCTGCGCCGCGTGGTGATCGATATGCAGCGGTTGCGGGTTCATGGTCAGCAGCGAGAACCACTGGTTGTCGGCCTGGCTGATCGTGCGCCGCCATTCGTGATCGAAGACCTGGCCTTCCTCGAACTCGTCGAAATACTGTCCCGGCATGCGCCCCTCCCCGACTGTGCCCGGGATGCAGCCTAACCGGGCCGGGCGGCGATGGAAGGGCCCGCGCGCGATTTTCGGGGTCGCGCCGGCGGCGCGGGCGCGGCTAAGCTTGGCGGCATGGAGCAGTCGACCGGTCCGCTGGCGGGCGTGAAGATCATCGAGATGACGGGCATCGGACCGGTGCCCTACGCCGCCATGGTGCTGGCCGACCTGGGCGCGCAGGTGATCCGCATCGACCGGCCCGGCGGGTATCCATCGCTGGGCGACGGTCTCGATTTCGCCGCGATGACGCAGGCCGCGATCTTCTACCGGTCGCGCGCCATGGTGCAGGTGGACCTCAAATCTCAGGCCGGACGCGACCTGATCCTGCGGCTGGCCGGCGATGCCTCGGCGCTGATCGAAGGCTACCGCCCCGGCACGATGGAACGGCTGGGGCTGGGACCGGACGCATGTCACGCGCGGAACCCGGCGCTGGCCTATGTCCGCGTGACCGGCTGGGGGCAGGACGGCCCCATGGCGGGAATGGCCGGACACGACCTGAACTACCTCGGGCTGTCGGGCGTGCTGTCGCTGTTCCGGCGCGACGGGGCGCCCCCGCGGGGGATGCCGCCGCTGGTGGGCGACATGGCGGGCGGGGCGCTGTTTGCCGTGATCGGGCTGCTGTCGGCGGTCATGCAGGCGCGGGCCACCGGGACGGGCCAGGTGGTGGATGCCAACATCGTCGACGGCTCGGCGAACATTGCTTCGCTTGTGACCGCACTCGGCGCGGTCGGCACGGCGGGCGCTGCGATGCCGGGCGCGGGTCCGCTGGATGGCGGGCGGCATTTCTACCGCACTTATCAATGTGCCGATGGGAAATGGCTGGTCGTGGGCGCGATCGAACCCGCCTTCCGCAAGGTCCTGCTGTCCCGCCTCGGTCTCGATTCCGATCCCCGGATGGTGGCCGCCCGGCCCGAGGACGACGCCCATTGCGCGGACGTGCTGGCGCGGACCTTCCGGCAGAAGCCGTGCGATCACTGGGTGGCCCTGTTCGACGGCAGCGATGGCTGCGTGACGCCGGTACTGTCGCAGTCCGAGGCGGCGGCGTATCCGGCCAACCGCGCGCGAGACGTGTTCACGCGTATCGACGGGGTGACACAGCCCGCACCCGCCCCGCGCTTGTCGCGCACGCCAGGTGCCATCGGGCGCTCACCGGCCGAGGCCGCCCGGCCGGATACGCATGCGCTGTCCGGCTGGGGGCTGTCGGAAGACGAGGTGTCACGACTCCGGGCACAGGGCGCCTTCGGGGCCCCGGACGACGACGACGGGGCGGCGTGAGCGCCGTCTAGCCGCAGGCGCGGCGCGGGGACAGGTCGTCGCGTCCCCGGATCAGGCCACGATCCCTGATGGCGAAGCGGGCGCCGTCCCATGTCACCGCGCGGGCCCGCCGCCAATCGGCATCGGCCAGCAGCATCACCATGCGCCCATCGTCGCACCGGGCGATGCCGCCCGAGATCCAGTCGTCGCCGATACGGTGGTTGGTGAGGCCCGCATGGCGCGCGACCTCGACCAGGCGGTCGCCCGCGCGGCGCAGGATCACCAGGGTCTTCGCAAGGTGGGGCCGGTCGATATAGGCGATTTCGACCTGCCCATCCCCGTCGAGATCGGCGGCGCCCAGCGGGGCCAGCCAGCGGTTCCTGCGGCCGATGAAGTCGTTCGCCGCGATCAGCCCGTCCGCGCCGTAGACCGACAGGCGCGCGCCGCGGGCGATGTCGGTCTCGATCACCAGGACCTCGGACGCGCCGTCGCCGTCGAGATCGACCAGCCGCGGCGCCAGGTCCTCGAACACGCGGGTTTCGGGCAGGGTCACGGTGATCCGGCGACCGGTTTCGGTCCGCATCTCCAGCGCGCCGTATTCCACTGCGTCGCCCAGCACCGCGTGGTCATAGCGTGTCGTGGGGTCGGTGAACCGGGCCGCGGCAATCCCCTCGGCCCCGGCAGGCGCGGCAGTGGCCAGCGCAAGGGCCAGCACCGCCGCCGCGCGCCGCATCAGATCTGCTTTTCCGGCATCTGCACGACGAGACCGTCCAGCGCGTCGCTGACCTTCAACTGGCAGGTCAGGCGCGAACGGTTGGCGTCGGGCTCGTAAGCGAAATCGAGCATGTCCTCTTCCATGTCCTGGCGGGGCGGCAGCTTGTCGACCCACTCCTCGGCCACGTAGACATGGCAGGTCGAACAGGCGCAGGCGCCGCCGCAATCGGCCTCGATCCCGGGAATGCCGTTGTCACGCGCGCCTTCCATCACGGTCAGCCCGTTGGGCACGTCGACCACGTGCTCCTTTCCGCCGTGTTCGATATAGGTGATCTTCGCCATTTGCGCGGTCTTCCCATGCTGTTCCTACGGTCGCGCCATAGGTAGGCTTTCGCCCTGCCGAGGGCCAGACGCGATTTGACGATCTTGGCGCGGCGCGCGCGATGTTCTATTATTGTTCCCATGCCCGATTTCGCCCCCCGCCCCGACGACTGGCCGCGCCCGCCGGCCTGCATCCCGCACGGCATGCTCGACCGCGCCCCCAACGGCGCGCGGGTCGCGGTGGCGGGGCTGGTCCTGGTGCGCCAGCGGCCCGGCACGGCCCACGGGGTCATCTTCATCACGCTCGAGGACGAGACGGGGACCTGCAACGTCATCGTCTGGAAAGCGCTCTACGAGACGTTCCGCCGCGCCGTCATCGCGGGGCGCTGCCTGCGGGTGACCGGGCGGCTGCAACGCGAAGGCGGCGTGACCCATGTCATCGCCGAGGTGATCGAGGATATCAGCTGGATGCTGGACGACCTGCTGCGCACGGAAGACACATCCGCCGCCGATCCCGCGCCGGTGGCCGCTGGACGCTAGGATCGGCCGGCGATCCACGCTAGCGTGCCGCCGACACGGACCCGCAAGAGGCCCGCCCGAGCAGATGAGATCCTTGTTGACCCCCCTGGCCCTGTGCCTTGGCCTGTCCGCCTGCGGCGCGGGCGGGGTCGGCGTGTCGCGCTTCATCGAACCCGCGCTCGAGGCGACCGGCAGCCAGCGTATCGCCACCGACCGCCCGCGCGCCTGCCACAGCCGCGACGACACGCCCGCGGTGATCGAGACCATTACCCAGCAGACCGCCCTGCCCCCGCGCCGCCGGCCCGACGGCACGCTCGAGGACGGCCCGCGCTACCGCACCCAGACCTCGCAGCGGATCGTCAGCGACCGAAAGGAAATCTGGTTCGAGACCCCCTGCCGCGAGGAATGGACGCCCGAGTTCATCCTGTCGGTGCAGCGCGCGCTGATCGCCCGCGACCTGCTGGAGGGACCACCCTCGGGCGAGATCGACGCGCCCACCCGCGCCGCGATCCGGCGCTTCCAGGCCAGGCAGGGCATCGACAGCGACACACTGAGCGTGGCCGCGGGCAAGCGATTGGGTCTCATCGTCTACGACCGGGCCGAGGCGCTGCGCCAGGCGCCCTGATTTTCCTCAGACCGTCGGCACCAGCGCATCCAGCCCCAGCACGTCCACGCCCTGCATCGCCAGGAAATGGGGCATGTCGATGAAGATCCAGTTCTCGGCCAGCCTGTCGCCCGCGCGGCGATAGATATCGACGACCCGCATGTCGGCGCGCGTCACCCCGTCGCCCGGCACGCCCATGAAGGCGCCAGAATTGGTCAGCGACAGGTTGGGCCAGCCGAAGAAGCCGCCATAGCTCCCCTCGGCCAGACGCGCCACGTGACCGTTGAAAACCCGGTCCGACAGGTGCGTGCGGAACGGGCGCTGGTGCTGCTCGATGTAGCGCGGGATGGTGTAGGTCGCGCCGATCCCCTCGGGGCCCCACCAGATCATGTCGTCGTGCCAGGTCTGCGCCAGTTCCTGCTCGGGCGTCTTGAACCGCGCGCGGGTGTTGATGTCGCCGATCATCCGCTCGATCAGGTCGAGGGTCTCTCGCCCCTCGGCCGGGTCGGCGTCGCGGTAGAGCAGCCCGTCATGGGTCAGCGGGCCGGGCTGGACCAGGTGCTGCGCCGTCTGCCGTGGCAACGGGTTCAGGCCCGCCTGCCGGGCCATGTGCAGCAGGTCGCAGAAGAACGCGGTCTCGGTGATCCGGCCATTTTCGACACGGTTGAACTCGGCATAGCGCAGCATCGCGATCTTGCGGCTGGCGGGGATCGTCAGGAAGGGCTGGTCCAGCAGCCCCATGAGATGGCCCATCTGGACGACCCAGACACCGCCCGTGGCCCGGTCCGAATGGCCCGCGAAGAAGATGTCGGGCCGCCGTTGCAGCCGCGGCATCGCGTTCAGAAGCGGCTGCCAGAGCGTCTCGGCCACGTCGCGCGCGCCGCAGCGCGATTCGAACGGGCGCACGCCGCGCCAGAGCCAGTCGGGCGCCGTTCGCTCGGACAGGATTTCGGCGACCGTCCCGGGCGTTGCCCGGGACAGGGCGTCGTAGTGATCGAGGACCAGGGCCTTTTCCGCCTGGAACGACATCTCGGAACCCTTCGCATGCGCCCACGCTCCACCGTGGGCGGTGCGACACTAGCGCGCGGCGGCGACACGATGAAGCACCGATTTCGCATGGCGGCCCTGGGGACGTGGAATGGCCGCGTCGCGGTGCGGGTGCGCGGCCTCAGCCCTTCACCGCCCCCGCGGTCAGGCCGCTGACGATCTGGCGCTGGAAGAACATGATCATCACGAACAGCGGCGCGGTCACGGACACCACCGCCGCCACGGCGAACATGACGTTGCCCTTGGTCTGCGTGGTGCCGAGGAAGCTGGCGATTTTCGGCACCATGGTCTGGTTCTCCTTCGACAGGACCAGCGCGGTGATGGCGAAGTCGTTATAGGCCAGCAGGAACGAAAACAGGGCCGTGGTGATGACCCCCGGCCACATCACCGGGACGATCACGTGCCGGAACGCCTGGAACCGGGTGCAGCCGTCGACCATGGCGCTTTCGTCAAGGTCCTTGGGGATGTTGTTGAAGAAACTGTGCAGCATCCACAGCGTGAACGGCTGGTTGATCGCCACCAGCACGATGATCGCCGTGGGCAGGTGCCCCCAGAGATTCCAATCGAAGAAGACCGGAAGGTACCCCGACACCAGCGTGATCGGCGGCATGGCCCGAAAGATCAGCGCGATGATCAGGAACCAGAACGCGTAGCGGTAGGTCGACCGCGACAGCGCATAGGCGCCCAGCGTGCCGAAGGTGAGCGAGATCATCACCGTTGCCGCGCAGACGATCAGCGTGTTCAGCGCCGCGCGCCAGAACTCTTCCTGCACCCACGCGCCGTAGTAGCCCTGCCCGGTGAACAGGTCCCCGGTCTCGGCCCGGGTCCGCGTCCCGAAGATCGCGTTGGCCCAGTCGGCCTTGGAGAAGAAATCGCCCTCGACCTTGAACGACCCCCAGACCGTCCAGAGGAACGGGAAGGCCGCCATGACGACCCAGACCACGAGAAAGAAGATCAGCAGCGCCTGCAGCGGAAGGGGTTTGCGAAAGGCCTTGGACGCCATGGCTTATTTCCTGGTGAAATCGCGGTAGGTGCGCACGATGACCGGCGACAGCAGGATCGCCACGCCGATGATCGTCAGGAACGACGTCGCGGCGGCCGAGCTCAGCTGCCGCGTCTCGCCCGACAGGTCGTTGTAGATCGCCCAGCTGAGCGACGTGGCATGGGCCTGCGCCGAGAAGCTGACGATGGGTTCGAACACGCGGAAATTGTCCATCAGCTGGATCAGCGCGATGAAGGTCGTGATCGGCAGCAGGTGCGGGATGACGACGTAGCGGATCCGCTCCCACCGCGAGGCGCCGTCGACCATCGCCGCTTCCAGCGTGTCCTGGTTCACCGTCTGAAGCCCCGCGTAGTAGACGATGAAGGCGAACGGCGCGCTGTGCCAAACGCCGTAGACCATCAGCATCGTCCACATGAGCGGCGTCGACGCTTTCACCGACAGATCGAGATCATCCGCCAGCACCTGCATCGCCGAGCCGATGATCCCCCGCGCGTCCAGCATCCAGAACAGCACGAGGCTGCCCACCAGCGGCGTGATGATGAAGGGCAGCAGCGACACGAAGATCAGCGGCCCGCGGATGGCCCGCGCGGCCGAGTTCACCGCCACGGCGATGACGAAGCCCAGCACGATGGTCAGCGGCGTGACCACGAAGGTATAGGTCAGGGTGAAGGCGATGGCCTTGTAGAACGGCAGGTTCAGCAGGCGGTCGAAGAACGCGCCCAGCCCCGCGCTGTCGCGCCAGAGCTGCGAGACCTCGGACAAGGCCAGGTGCCCGCGATCGAAATAGACGCCAAGACCCACGAACCGGCCCAGGGGCTCGGCCTCGCGCAAGGCGGCGGTCGCTTCCTGGTCGATCGAGGTGGTGGTCTGGCAGCCAAAGGGCCCGCAGTTGCGGACCTCCTTGATGACCTGCTCATGCTCGGTGAAGACCGATTGCAGCAGCACCGACAGGATCGGGAAGAAGATGAACAGGAGCATCGCGATGCTCGACGGCAGGACGAACCAGAAGAAGCTCTTGTGTTTCATGGCGGGTCGTCCTTGCCGGGGGTGGCGGGGCGTGCGCGTGGCCGCCCCGCCGGTTCGTCCGGGTCGCGGTTAGTTCAGGAAGCCTTTTTCCTGCGCGGCGGCCGTGTAGGCGGCCTCGATGTCGGACAGCGCCTGCTCGGCCGTCTCGTTGCCCTGCAGGTAGTCGGCGATGTTGTCGCCCAGCGCGGTGTGCAGCAGCCCCTGGTAGGGCAGCATCGGGTAGGGCTGGGTGCCCATGCGGGTCGCGGCCAGCACGCCCTCGTTCACCGGCGCGGGCTCGTAGCCGTCGATCAGCCACACGGCCTCGCCCATGGTCTTGTCGTTCAGAAGCGCGGGCGACGTGGCATGGGCCAGCGCCTGGAAGGTCGCGGCCGCGTCCTCGTCGCTGATGTTCTTGGCGACGGTCCAGCCGTCCCACCACAGGGTCGAGGCCGGGATATCGCCGCCATCGACGGTCAGCGGCGGCGCCACCTTGGTGTTCTCGTAGACCTGCGGCTCCGAGCCTTCCTCGTCCATCAGCACGCCCGAGCGCGAGCCCCACATGTTCATCAGCGCGACGTTGCCCGCTTCCCACTCGGCGCTGGTCGCGTTCGAATCGTGGGTCAGGTAGTCGGGGTTCATGTACTCGCTCAGCGCCTTCAGCATCTCGAGCGTCTTGACCCCCGCCTCGTTGTTGATGGCGACCTGGGGCGTGCCCGCCTCGTAGAACTGGCCGCCATGGCCGAGATACATGTTCACGAATTCCTCGGCGAGGTTCCAGCCGGCGGCATAGGCGCCGCCCAGCGGGTTCTCCATGATCCCCTGCTCGCGGATCATCTCGGCCGCTTCCAGCACCTCTTCGTAGGTCTCGGGCACGTCCACGCCGATCTGCTCGAGCACGTCGGCGCGATAGACCAGCGTCTGCGCGTTCGCCATGAAGGCGATGGCCATGACCTGCCCGTCGATGGTGATCTTCTGAAGGTCGGGAATGTCCTGCCCGTACTCGGCGATCAGGTCGTCCAGCGGGCGGATCACGTCCTCGTTGATCAGCGCGACGATGGACGAGTTGGCGATGATGGCGCTGGTGTATTCCGCCGGGTTTCCGCTCATGCCGGCGACGTTGATCTTCTGGTGGTCGGCGGTCAGGTTGGCGCTGGCCTCGGTGCCCTCGCCCATGCACTCCTGCGCCAGCGCGGCGACGGACTGGATGGCGGGAAATTCGTTGCCCACGATGGACAGGCGGCCCTCGGTCACGGGGCAATCGGCCAGCACGGCGGTGCCGGTCACGGCCAGCACCGACGCCAGGGCGGTGGTTTTCATGAAGCTCATGGTATCGGGTCTCCCTAGATGGTTTCGCGCCCGGTGACCCCGGGTCTTCGGTGTTTGAGCTCGGACGCGCGCGCAGGGCGCGGCAGACTTGCATACGCTTGCAAGTAAGGGCGACCGGGCGGCCACTTGGCAAGACCAAATTTCTCACGTCAGCGCGAATTTCCCCTTGGAATAGGGTTGCCGCAGTCAAATTGCCGCGGCTAAGGTGCTTGCAAACGTATGCAACACCGGGTGCGCCGTGGCCGAGATACAGCTGAAGAACGTGCACAAGCGCTGGGGCGATTTCGTCGGCGTGGCGGATTTCAACCTGACCATCGCGGACCGCGAATTCCTGGTGTTGCTGGGACCGTCGGGCTGCGGCAAGACCACGACCATGCGCATGATCGCGGGGCTCGAGGACGTGACCAGCGGCGACATCCTGGTCGACGGGCGGCGGATCAACGATCTCGACCCCAAGGATCGCGACGTGGCCATGGTGTTCCAGTCCTACGCGCTCTACCCGAACATGGATGTCTACGAGAACATCCGCTTCCCCCTGAAGGTGCGAAAGACGAACGAGGCCGACCACGACGCCGCCGTGCGCCGCGCCGCCGAGATGGTCGAGCTGACCGATTTCCTGCATCGTCGCCCCAAGGAGCTTTCGGGCGGCCAGCGCCAGCGCGTGGCCCTGGCCCGTGCCATCGTCCGCACCCCCAACGCGTTCCTGATGGACGAGCCGCTGTCGAACCTCGACGCCAAGCTGCGGGTCAGCACCCGCGCGCAGATCAAGAACCTGTCCCACGAGCTGAAGGTCACCACCATCTACGTCACCCACGACCAGATCGAGGCGATGACGCTGGCCGACCGTGTCGTCGTGATGCAGCGGGGCGTGATCCAGCAGGTGGGCACCCCGACTGAGATCTACGACAACCCGTCCAACACCTTCGTCGCGGGCTTCATCGGCAGCCCGGCCATGAACCTGATGGACGGCACCCTGAAGGACGGCACGTTCGAGGCCGACAAGGTCCGCATCCCGGGCCTGACCGGCCCCGATGGCCCGGTGACGCTGGGCTTCCGGGCCGAGGACGCGACGCTGGCCGAGGACGGGCACTTGCGCGCGGCGATCTACTCGCTCGAACTGCTGGGCGAGGCGACGATGGTCACCATGCGCGCGGGCGGCACGCTGGTTTCGGTCAAGGCCGACAAGGACTACCGCGCCGAGATCGGGACCGAGGTGTCGGTGTCTATCCCGCCGGGCATCTGCCACCTGTTCGACCGCGACAGCGGCGAACGGCTGGGGACGAACCGATGAGCGGGCGGGACGCGAGATCGCAGGCCACGCTCGACGCGGTGAAGCGGATGGAAGACGGGCTCGCCGCCGGCGAGAACGACATGACCCGCTATTTCCACGAGGACTTCCTGTGGCGCGGCAACCAGGGCTGCGGCACCAAGCGCGGGGTCGAGGAATTCCGCCGCAACTGGCAACTGCCGCTGCGCGCGGCCTTCACCGACCGCGACTACAGGACCGAGCATTTCATGGCCGACGGCGACTGGGCCGCCTGCTGGGGTCATATCGAGGCCACGCATTCCGGCACCTTCATGGGCATCCCCGCCACCGGCAAACGCGTGAGGATCCCGTACATGGATTTCTGGCGCGTCGAGGACGGGCGCATCGCCGACAACCCCGTTTCGGTCGATTTCGCCGCCGTCTGCGCGCAGCTGGGCCGGGACGTGTTCGACGGCCACGGCTGGGAAGCCTTCGATGAAGGCCGCGCCACACCGTCCGAGCCGGAGTAAACCGATGGAATACCTGAAGACCGCCAAGTCCCAGTCCGAGCGCGCCGATGACGACGCACAGGTGCGCGCAACGGTCGAGACGACCCTGCGCGAGATCGAGACGCGCGGCGACGCCGCCGTGCGCGAGTTGGCCGCGAAGTTCGACAACTACACGCCCGAATCGTTCCGGCTGAGCCAGTCGGACATCGACGCCCTGATGGCCGAGCTGTCCGAGCAGGAGTTGCACGACATCAAGTTCGCGCAGGAGCAAGTGCGCAACTTCGCCCAGGCCCAGCGCGACACCATGCTGGATCTCGAGGTCGAGCCGCTGCCGGGCGTGATCCTGGGTCACAAGACCATCCCCGTGCAGTCGGTGGGCTGCTACGTGCCCGGCGGCAAGTTTCCCATGGTGGCCAGCGCCCACATGTCCGTGGCCACGGCCAGCGTCGCGGGCGTGCCGCGCATCGTGGCCTGCACCCCGCCCTTCAAGGGCAAGCCCAACCCGGCCGTGATCGCCGCCATGCACCTGGGCGGCGCGCACGAGATCTACGTGCTGGGCGGCATCCAGGCGGTGGGCGCCATGGCGCTGGGGACCGAAACCATCGACCCCGTCCACATGCTGGTGGGTCCCGGCAACGCGTTCGTCGCCGAGGCCAAGCGCCAGCTGTTCGGCCGTGTCGGCATCGACCTGTTCGCCGGTCCGACCGAAACGCTGGTCATCGCCGACGAGACCGTCGACGCCGAGATCTGCGCCACCGACCTGCTGGGCCAGGCCGAGCATGGCTACAACTCGCCCGCCGTCCTGCTAACCACCTCGCGCAAGCTGGCCGAGGCGACGCTGGCCGAGATCGACCGCCTGCTGGCGATCCTGCCCACCGCCGACACCGCCAGCGCCTCGTGGCGCGACTACGGCGAGGTAATCGTCTGCGACGACCACGACGAGATGCTGAAGGTCGCCGGCGACATCGCGTCCGAGCACGTGCAGGTCATGACCGATCGCGACGATTGGTATCTCGAGAACATGACCTGCTACGGCGCGCTGTTTTTGGGGCCGCGCACCAACGTGGCCAACGGCGACAAGGTGATCGGCACCAATCACACGCTGCCCACGAAGAAGGCCGGGCGCTATACCGGCGGTCTCTGGGTCGGCAAGTTCCTGAAGACCCACAGCTACCAGAAGATCCTGACCGACGAGGCGGCCGCGATGATCGGCGCCTACGGGTCGCGGCTGTGCATGCTGGAAGGGTTCGTCGGCCACGCCGAGCAGTGCAACCTGCGCGTCCGCCGCTATGGCGGTCGCAACGTGCCCTACGGCGAGGCCGCGGAATGAGACGCCGCCCGCGAAGTTACACCGCGCTGGAGGATCTGGGCCGCGTGCGGCTGTCGCGCCATTTCTTCCTGCGCGACTTCCTGTTCTCCGAGATCGGGTGCTTCTACGGGCAGGCCAACATCCCCGACGATCCCGACCTGCTGGTCACGGCCGGCACCCGGCTGTGCGTGGAGTTGCTCGACCCGCTGGTCGAGACCTTCGGCCCGATCCACGTGCGGTCGGGCTATCGCTCGCCCGATCTGAACCATTTCGGCGCGACCGAGGTGCGACCGCAGAAATGCTCGCGCAACGAACTGAACTACGGCGGCCACATATGGGACCGGCGCGACGCGGACGGCGCCATGGGGGCGACCGTCTGCATCGCGGTGCCGTGGTTCGCGGATGGCTACGCGCGGGGGCGCGACTGGCGCGACCTCGCCTGGTGGATCCACGACCACCTGCCCTATTCCGAGCAGCAGTTCTTCCCCAGGCTCGCGGCCCTGAACCTCACCTGGTCCGAGCGGCCGAAGCGCAAGATCACCAGCTACATCGCGCCGCGCGGCACGCTTCTGGCGGCGGGTGACTCGCCGTCCGAACCCACGGCCACCCGCGCCGCCCGCTATGCCGATTTCCCGCCCTTCCGGGGCATCCAGTACCCGGAGGCCGCATGACCCTGCCCCGCACACCGTCCTTCCGGCTCGATGGGCGCCGCGCGCTGGTGGCCGGCGCGTCCTCGGGCATCGGCGAAGGCTGCGCCGTGGCGCTGGCCGAAGCGGGCGCCCAGGTGACGCTGGTCGCCCGCTCGGCCGACAAGCTCGACGCCCTGGCCGCCGAGATGCGGGCCGAGGGCTGGCGGGCCGAAACGCTGCCGCTCGACATCACCGACATCGACGCGACGGCGCGGGCAGTGGCCGAGCGCGGCCCCTTCGAGATCCTGGTGAACTCGGCCGGGCTGGCCCGCCACAGCGCGGCCACCGACACCACGGCGCAGGATTTCGACGCTGTCAGCCAGCTGAACATCCGCGCCGCCTATTTCCTGACGCAGGCCGTGGCGAACGGCCTTCTGGCGGCGGACAAACCGGGCAGCCTCATCAATATCTCGAGCCAGATGGCCCATGTGGGCGGGATCGACCGCGCGGTCTATTGCGCCACCAAGCACGCGGTCGAGGGCTTCACCAAGTCCATGGCGATCGAGTGGGGGCCCAAGTGCATCCGCGTGAACACGATCTGTCCCACCTTCATCCGCACGCCCCTGACCGAGCCCACCTTCGGCGACCCCGAGCGGGTGGCCTGGGTCCAATCCAAGATCAAGCTGGGGCGCGTCGGCACGGTCGAGGACATCATGGGCGCCGTGGTCTACCTGGCGTCGGACGCGGGCGCGCTGGTCACCGGGACGTCGCTGCTGGTCGACGGGGGGTGGACGGCGGAATGAACAGCCAGGTCACATCGCTGGACGTGGCCCGGCTGGCGGGCGTCAGCCAGTCGGCGGTCAGCCGCGTGTTCTCGGGCGCCTCGGCCAGCGCGGCCACCGCCCAGAAGGTCCGCCGCGCGGCCGCGGAGCTGGGCTATCGCCCCAATCCCTGGGCCCGGGCGATGATCACCGGGCGGTCGGGCATCATCGGGCTGGTGGTCGCCTATTTCGACAACCCGTTCTACCCGGTCGCGCTGGAACTGCTGTCGCGCGCGCTGAAGGCCGAGGGTTACCGCATCCTCGTCTTCACCGTCGGCAACAGCCCGGCCGAGATCGAAAGCGTCATGGACGAACTGACGGCCTATCGCGTGGACGGGATCATCACCGCGTCGGTTGCGATGACCAACGACCTGACCGACCGCTGCGCGCAGGCGGGCATTCCCATCGTCCTGTTCAACCGCGGGCAGGACGGGGTCGGCCTGTCCTCGGTCACCTCGGCCAACGACGCGGGCGCGCGGCAGGTCGCGCGGTTCCTCGTCGCGGGCGGGCACCAGCGGATCGCCCACGTGGCGGGATGGCAGCAATCCTCGACCGGGCGCGACCGCCTGCTGGGCTTCGAGGCCGGGCTGGCCGAGGCAGGGACGGCGCCGGTCGCCGTGATCGACGGTCTTTACGACCGCGACGCGGCCCGCGCGGCCACGCTGGCGATGATGGACACCGCCACGCCACCCGACGCCATCTTCGTCGGCAACGACCACATGGCCTTCGCCGTGATGGACACGTTGCGCCACGAATTGGGACTGTCGGTGCCGGGCGACGTGTCGGTCGTCGGCTTCGACGACGTGCCCATGGCCGCCTGGCCCGCCTACGACCTCACAACCGTGCGCCAGCCGGTGCGCCGCATGGTCGATTCCACGGTCGAGACGCTGGTGGCCCAGATCGCCGAGCCCGACCGCGCCCCGCAATCGATCCGGATCGACGCCGCGCTTGTCCTGCGCGGCTCGGCCCGCTGCCCCGAAGGATGGACCGAATGAGCTATTCCGCACAGTTCGCCGATTTTCCCAGCTACATCATCGGCATCACCAAGCAGATCTGGGAAGACCGCGGGATCGAGACGCTGAACCGCTACTACAGCGACGACATCGTCGTGCGCTCGCCCATGGGGATCCAGCGCGGCAACAAGGCGGTGATCGCCTCGACCATGGCGACGGTGCACGAATTCCCGGACCGCCAGCTTTTTGGCGAGGACGTGATCTGGTCCAACGATCCCGCCCACGGGCACCTGTCGTCGCACCGGCTGATCACCACGGCGACCCATACCCGCGACGGGCAGTTCGGCCCGGCCACCGGCCGCGGCTGGACCGTGCGCGTCATCGCCGACTGCGCCGCGCGGGACGAGACGATCTACGACGAATGGCTGGTGCGCGACTATGGCGGCATCGTCCGCGCCCTGGGGATGGACCCGCGCGCCTATGCGCAAGCCCTGATCGAGGCCGAGGGCGGCCCGGGCAGCGCGACCATGCCGTTCCGGCCCGAAGACGACATCGACGGCGGCTACCACGGGCGCGGCAACGACAACGCCTGGGGCGAGCGGTATGCCGCGACCCTGACCCGGATCATGGACGCCGACTTCGCCCACATCCTCAAGGGCTATGACCGCGCGGTGATCGGCGACTACGCGGGTGGGCTGGCGACGCTGGGCCGCGAGGACGCGACCGGGTTCTGGGTCGGTCTGCGATCGTCCTTCCCCTCGGCCACCTTCACCATTCACCATCGGATCGGGATGGAGGGCGACATGCTGCCCCCGCGCGCCGCGATCCGCTGGTCGCTGGACGGGACCCACGACGGCTGGGGTGCCTTCGGCCGGCCCACCGGCGCGCGCGTCCACGTCATGGGGATGAGCCATGCCGAGTTCGGACCCTGGGGCCTTCGGCGCGAATACGGCTACTACGACGAAATCGCGATCTGGAAGCAGATCCTCCTGGCACAGGGATGACGCCATGCGGCATTTCACCGTCCACCTGACCCGCGATTTCGCCGCGCCGCCCGAGACGGTCTTCGCGGGCTGGACGAACCCGGACTGGCGCGCCCGCTTCGAGACGCCCGAGGGATCGGGCATGCGGCACGAAGGCTATGACACCCGCGCCGGCGGCACCGAGATCGTCGCCATCGAGCACGAGGGCACACGCATCGGAGAGATGATCGACGAGATCCGCGTCTGCGACCCACCCCACCGCCTGCTGGTTCAGGGCCGCGGCGTCTTCGGCGGCGCCTGCCGGATGACCATGCAGACGCTCGTCGAGTTCGAACCGCACGGTGACGGCACGCGGATGCACTGCACCAGCCAGATCGCCGCGCTCGACGACCAGCCCACCGAGTCGCAGGTGACCGAGGGCTGGACCACGATGCTCGACCGTTTCGAGACCCTTCTGAACGAGGACGCAACATGACCACCCCGACGACCGTCCGCTACGGCGAACTGATCCCCTGCAAGACCGCTTTCATCGACGCGCACACGCCCGGATCGGACCAGAAGGAGAACTTCACGATCATCGGCGGCGGCGTGAGCGAGTCCGCCGACCAGCACGTGCACATCAACGAACCCCACGGCTTCAACATCGGCGCGGCCGGCCAGCCGCCGCGCTGCCGCAACTCGCTCCATTCCCACCGCACGGCCGAGGTGTTCTTCGTCCTGTCGGGCCGCTGGCGGTTCTTCTGGGGCCGCTGGGGCGACGCGGGCGAGGTGCTGCTGGAACAGGGCGACATCATCAACATTCCCACCGGCATCTTCCGCGGGTTCGAGAACGTGGGCACCGATTACGGGATGATCATGGCGATCCTCGGCGGGGACGACGCGGGCGGCGGCGTGATCTGGGCGCCGCAGGTGATCGAGGACGCGCGCGACCATGGGCTGGTGCTGGGCGAGAACGGCAAGCTCTACGACACCAAGAAGGGCCAGACCCTTCCCGAGGGCGTGAAGCCCATGCCGGTCCTGACCGACGACGAGCTCGGGGCCTTCGAAGAGCTGACGCCGATGCAGGTCGTGGGCTGGGGCGTGCGCCGCTACAACGACATGGCCGCGCTGGCCAAGGACCGCGCCTGCAAGGTGATCGGCGAGAGCGGGATCATCCGCGACAAGCCGGGCTTCGATGTCGACCTGCTGACCCGGTCCTCGGCGCGCGAGGAGATGCACCAGCACGACCGGCCGTCGGTCCTGATGCCGGTGCGCGGACACTGGCGGGTGAATTGGCCCGGCGGCTCCGAGGTGATCGCCCCCGGCGACACCATGTCGGTGCCCGCCGACCTGCCCCACAACGCGCTGCCGTCCATGACGGGCGAGGCCGCGCTGTACCACGTGGTCGCCACCGACGACCCTGCGGGACCGTCGATGCGCTGATGACGGCGGCGGGGGACCTGGACAGCCTCGCGCGGCGGACGGGCGCGGTCTACGCGGCCCACGCGCACGCCTTCGATCGGGACCGGTCGCGGCACCTGGCCGAGGCCGGCTGGTTGCAACGCTTCGCCGCGCCCCTGCCGCCCCGCGCCCGCGTGCTTGACCTGGGCTGCGGCACCGGCGCCCCCATCACCGGCTGGCTGCGCCGTCGCGGGATGCGGGTCACCGGGGTCGACATCGCGCGCCCCATGCTGGCCATCGCCCGGCGGCGCGGCCCGGTCGCGCCCCTGCGGTCGGGCGACATGCGCACGTTCGTTCCAAGACAAAAGGTCCACGGCATCGTTTCGTGGAACGGCTTCTTCCACCTGCGCCCGCTGCAGCAGGCACGGTGTTTCCGTCGCCTCGCGCGGCTCCTGCGCCCCGGTGGCCGGCTGATGCTGACCGTCGGCCCGGTGGCCGGAGAGACCACGGGCCACGTGGCCGGCGAGGCGGTCTACCATGCGAGCCTCTCCCCCCGCACCTACCGGCGGCTGTCCCGGCAGGCGGGCCTGGTGGTCGAGAGTTTGACCCTGTCGGACGCGACCTGCGGCGGGCACAGCGTGCTCCTGGCCCGCCGACGCCGGGGGCCGGCATGACCCGGCGCCTAGGGGCAGACACGCGATCCGGCGGAACAATCCCGCGCGCCTGCGCGCTGGTCGGAGACTCAACGCATCCCCGACCGGAGCCCCCATATGCCCGCCTTCCTTATCGGATCGATCGGCGTACTCGCCGAAACCTCGCACCTGCAACGCGACGCCTTCAACCTCGCCTTCCGCGAGGCGGGGCTGGATTGGCACTGGAGCGAGGACGCCTATGCCGCGATGCTGACCAGATCCGGTGGGGCGCAGCGCATCCGCGACTATGCCGACAACCGCGACCAGCGTCTGGACGTGGGCCAGATCCATCGCCGCAAGACCGAGATCTTCTGCGACAAGCTGGCCGAGGGCGTGCCCCTGCGCGAGGGCGTGGCCGACACGCTGGACGAGACGCGCGCCGCCGGATGGCGGCTGGGCTTCGTGACCACGACATCGGCGGCGAATGTCGACTGCGTGCTGGACGCGACGGGCCTGTCGCGCGGCACCTTCGACACCGTCGTGACCCGCGGCGACGTGGTCCAGTCCAAGCCGGCGCCCGATGCCTATTACCGCGCGCTGGCCGCGCTCGACTGCACCGCGGACGGATCCATCGCGATCGAGGACAATCCGGACGGCGTGACGGCGGCGAAAGACGCCGGGCTGACCTGCTTCGCCCTTCCGGGCCGGATGCACGCGCAGTCGAACTTCGCCCATGCCGACATGGTGCTGGACCGGTTGGCCCCGGCGGTTGCCACACGATCAAGCTAGGCCCCGCGTGGCGGGGCGCAGGAAAAGGACCCCGACCATGACCCTTGCCACCCACGTTGGATCGCTGCCGCGCAGCCAGAAGATCGTCGACTTCATCTTCGCCCGCGAACGCGGCGAGCCCTACGATCCCGCCGATTTCGACGCCGCCATGGCCGAGGGCGTGGATTACGTGGTGCGTCGGCAGGTCGAGGCCGGCATCGACATCGTCAGCGACGGTGAGACCAGCAAGATCAGCTACGCCACCTACGTGAAGGACCGCTATACCGGCTTCGACGGCGACAGCCCTCGCAACGCGCCCGCGGACCTGAAGCAGTTCCCGACCTTCCTCAAACGCCTGGCCGAAGGTGGCGGCACCCCGAAATACGCCCGTCCCATGTGCGTGGGCGAGGTGAAGTCGAAGGGCCAGGGCGAGCTCGAGAAGGACATCGCCAACCTCAGGGCCGCGATGGACGCGCATGGCGCCACCCGCGGCTTCATGAACGCGGCCAGCCCCGGCGTGATCTCGCTGTTCCTGCAGAACGCGCATTACAAGACGCGCGACGCCTACCTGGCGGCGCTGGCCGACGCGATGAAGGCGGAATACGAGACCATCGTCGGCGCCGGGCTGGACCTGCAGCTCGACTGCCCCGACCTGGCGCTGTCGCGGCACATGCTGTTCAACGACCTGAGCGACGCGGACTTCTTGAAGGTCGCGCAGTCCCATGTCGAGGCGCTGGCCCACGCGCTGTCGGATGTCGACCCGGCCCGGGTGCGCGTCCATATCTGCTGGGGCAATTACGAGGGCCCCCATGTCTGCGACATTCCCATGGCCAAGATGTTCGACACGCTGATGTCGGTGCCTGCGCGCTATGTCCTGTTCGAGACGTCGAACCCCCGCCACGGCCACGAATGGTCGGTCTTCCGCGACCGCAAGGCCGACATCCCCGACGACAAGGTGCTGGTGCCCGGCGTTGTCGACACCACGACGAACTTCGTCGAGCATCCCGAGCTGGTGGCCGAGCGCACCCGCCGCTTCGTCGATATCGTCGGGGCCGAACGGGTCATCGCAGGCAGCGATTGCGGGTTCGGCACCTTCGCCGGCTTCGGCGCGGTCGATCCGGAAATCGCCTGGGCCAAGCTCGCCTCGCTGGCCGAGGGCGCCCACGCGGCCTGATCGCCGGCGCCGGGCTTGCAGCCCGGCGCCGGCGATCAGGCGATCGCGTCCTTCAGCGCGTGATACGACGCCTTCGGAATCCGCTCTTGCGTGTCGTAATCCACGTAGACGATCCCGAACCGCTTGTCGTAGCCGAAGGACCACTCGTAGTTGTCCAGCAGCGACCAGGCATAGTAGCCGCGCACCGGGGTGCCGTCGCCGATGGCGCGCAGGACCGATTTCAGGTGATCGTCGAAATACCGCACGCGCACCGGGTCCTCGACCGCGCCGTCATCGAGGTGGTCGTCCCCCGCCATGCCGTTCTCGGTCACGATCAGCGGCGTGTCTTGCGTGTACTCACGCGCGATGCGGGTCAGCATGTCGCCAAGGCCCTCGGGATAGATCTCCCACCCCATGTCGGTCTTGGGCAGCGGGCCCGGCACGTCCTCGAAGGCGGGCCAGACGGCGCCCGGCAGATCGCGCAGGGTGGTGCGGGTGTAGTAGTTCACGCCCAGCCAGTCGATGGGCGACGCGATCGCCGCCATGTCGTCCTGCCAGCCCTCGGGCATGTGCGCGCCCAGACCCTCGAGGATGTCGTCCGGGTACTTCCCCTTGGTGATCGCCTCGAGGAACCAGCGATTGTGGATCCCGTCGAACCGGCGCGCGGCGTCGGTGTCGGCGTCGGTGTCCGGCTTGGGCCAGGCGAAGTTCAGCACGATGCCCGCGTCGGCCGTCGAGCCGCTGTCGCGGATTGCCTTCATGCCTTCCGCGTGGGCGAGGTTGATGTGATGCATCGCGCGCGTCGCGGTGCGGATGTTGCGCACCCCCGGCGCGTGAAGCCCCAGGAAATGCGACAGCCACGCGACGCACCACGGCTCGTTGATGGTGGCCACGGCCTGCACCCGGTCGCCCAGCCGGTCCATCACCGCGCGGGCGTAATCGCCGAAGGCCAGCGCGGTGTCGCTGTTCGACCAGCCGCCCCGGTCGGCGAACACCTCGGGCAGTTCCCAGTGATAAAGCGTCAGCGACGGCTTCAGCCCGCGTGCCAGCGTCTCGTCCACCAGCTTGTCGTAGAAGGCCAGCCCCTCTTCGCTGACCGTGCGCCCGTCGGGCATCACGCGGGTCCAGGCGGACGAGAACCGGTAGGTGTCGAAATTCCCGTCCTTCACCAGGTCGAGGTCGGTGGCATAGCGGTTGTAGTGGTCGCAGGCGATATCGCCGTTCTCGCCGTTTACCACGTTGCCCAGCGTCCCGGCGTAGCTGTCCCAGTGGGACCGGCCCACGGTGCCGTTCCGCGTGCCCTCGATCTGGTAGGCGGCGGTGGCGACGCCGAACTCGAAACCTTCGGGAAAGTCTTTCCGGGACATCGACAGTGCCATGGGGAACCTCCAATTTGCGGCGTGCCCCACACCTGCAGCCCGGACGCCGCTTGTCAACGCGGTCCCGTCCCCGCTTCATCTTTCCGCAAATACCTCAGGGGGTGTGGGGGCTGGCCCCCACCGCGGCCGGGTCAGGCGACCATCTGTTCCGCCTTCTTCAGGTCGACCGAGACCAGCTGCGACACGCCCTGCTCGCCCATGGTCACCCCGAACAGCCGGTCCATCCGCGCCATGGTCACCGCGTGGTGGGTGATGATCAGGAATCGCGTCTCGGTCTGGCGGGTCATCTCGTCCAGCATGTCGCAGAACCGCGTCACGTTGGCGTCGTCCAGCGGCGCGTCGACCTCGTCCAGCACGCAGATCGGCGCGGGGTTCGCAAGGAACACGGCAAAGATCAGCGCCATGGCCGTCAGAGTCTGTTCGCCCCCCGACAGAAGCGACAGGGTCGACAGCCGCTTGCCCGGCGGGCAGCACAGGATCTCGAGCCCGGCATCCAGCGGGTCGTCGGATTCCACCAATTCCAGCCGCGCCTCGCCGCCGCCGAAAAGGTGCGTGAACAGCATGGCGAAGTTGCTGTTCACCTGCTCGAACGCGGTCAGCAGACGCTCGCGCCCCTCGCGGTTCAACCCGGCGATGCCCTTGCGCAGCTCGGCGATGGCGGCCTCGAGATCGGCCTTCTCGTTGACCAGCGCCGCGTGCTCGGTCTCGACCTCGCGCGCGTCCTCCTCGGCCCGGAGGTTCACCGCGCCCAACCCGTCGCGCTGGCGGCGCAGCTTGGCGAGCTCTTCCTCGACCGCGTCCGCCGCGGGCAGCTCGTCCGGGCCGGTGTCGAGCGTGTCGCGCAGCTGATCCGGCGTGCGCTCCAGCACTTCCTCGATGCGGGCTTCGGCGGCCAGGACGGTTTCGCGCGCCGCGTCACGCCGGGCCTCGGCGCTGGCGCGGGCCTCGCGGGCGGTGCCGGCGGCGCGCTCGGCGTCCCGCTCGGCCTGGGCGGCGTCGCGCAGAACCGTCTCACCCTCGGCCAGCGCGTCGGACGATGCCTTGCGCCGCGCCTCGGCCGCCTCGATCCCGCTGGCCAGCTCGGCACGCTTGGCGGCCAGCGTCTCGGGAACGGCGCGGGCCTCGGCCAGTTCGGCCTCGGTCTCGGCGTGGCGACGCTCGACCTCGGACAGGCGGGCACCGGCGTTCTCCAGCCGGTTGCGCCAGCCGCCCAGGTCCTTGTCGATGGCGGCCAGCCGCCGGGCGCGATCCTCGCCTTCGCGCTTCAGCTCGTCATGGGCGGACCGGCGCGCCATCATGGTCATGCGCGCGGCCTCGACCGTCATCTTCACGTCCTCGACGCGGGCGCGCTGCTGGGACAGGTCGGCAAGGCCCTCGAGGGCGCGCTCGGCCTCGGTCACCGCGCGCCGCGCCGCCATCGCCTCGTCGTCGTGACGGGTCACGGCCAGGCGCGCGGTCTCGAGCTTGGCCTCGGCGAAGGTCCGGTCGGCCTCGGCCCGGCTCAGGCGACGGCCCAGGTCGGCCACCCGCGCGTCGGCCTCGCGCCGGGCCTGCCGCGCGTCGCGATCGGCGGCGGTCAGCTGGTCCAGCCGCTCGCGCAGGGCGTCGTGGGCCGCCTTGGCCTCGGCCGCGCGCGACTGCAGCGCCGCCAGGTCCTCGCGCAGCCCTTCCAGCCGATTCACCTGCTGGAGCCGCAGCGCCGCCGCCGACGGCGCATCGGCCGCCGCCGTGACGTATCCGTCCCAACGCCAAAGGTCCCCGGCCGTGCTGACCAGCCGCTGTCCCGGCGCCAGCCGCGGCTGCAGCCGCGCCGCGTCCTCGGGCGCGACAACGCCGACCTGAGCCAGCCGGCGCCGCAGCACGTCGGGCATGCGGACGTGGCCGGACAGCGGCGAAGCGCCCTCGGGCAGGGCCTGCGGCGCGGGATAGTCCGGCAGCGCGTGCCAGCCCGAGCCCTGCGCCACCACCGGCGCGCGCAGGTCGTCCGCCAGCGCCGCGCCCAGCGCCGCCTCGAAACCGGGATCGACAGACAGGCTGTCCATCACCTGCCCGCCCTCGGCCGTGTCGCGGGCCACGAGCTTTTCCAGCGCGGCCGCCTCGGCGCCCAGCGCGCCCAGCTCGCCCTCGATCTCGGACCGGGCGGCACGGGCATCGGATTCCTGAGCCTGCACCTTGGCGCGGGCGTCCTCGGCGGCGGCCAGCGCGGCTTCGGCCCGGGCGGCAAGGGCCTGCGCCGCATCCTGCTCGGCGGCCGCTTCCTCCTGGGCCCCGTGGGCATTCTCCAGCGCCGTCTCGGCCTCGGCGACCGAACCGCGCGCGGCCTCGGCCCCGCGTTCGGCCCGCTCCAGCGTCTTGCGCCCGTCGGCCACCATGCGCTCGGCCGAGTGGTGCCGCGCCGCCAGCCGGGCCACGTCCTCGGTCAATTGCGCCAGGGCGGCCTCGCGCTCGGACAGGACGGCACCCGCGGAACGCGCCTCCTCGGCCGCCCCGGCGAGGTCCCCCTCGAAGCCGTCCGCCGCGCGGACAAGCTCGGCGCGTTCCTGCTCCAGCTGCGCGATGCTATCGCCCGCATCGGCGTTCAGCGCACGCTCCCGCTCGGCGTCGCGGGACAGTTGGTCGAGCCGTTTCGACAGGGTTTCGATCGTGCTGTCGGCGCGGCGGATCTGTTCGTCCAGCGTGCCCCGCTCGACGCCCAGACGCTGAACCAGCGCGGCGGCGATGGCGTCCTCTTCGCGCAGCGGCGGCAGGGCGGTCTCGGCGGCCTCCCGGGCGCGGGCGGCCGCGACCGCGGCGCGTTCGGCGCGCGCGGCCTCGGTCACGTGGCCCGACAGCGCCGCCTCGGCCTCGGCCCGGGCGGCGTCGGCATCGCGCCAGCGGATATAGAGAAGCAATCCCTCGGCCTGCCGCAGCCGCGCGCCGATCTCGCGGTACCGCGCGGCCTGCTTCGCCTGACGGGCCAGCTGTGCCAGCTGCGCCGCCAGGTTCTCGATCACGTCATCGACCCGGGTCAGGTTGGATTCGGCACCCTTCAGCTTCAGCTCGGCCTCGTGCCGCCGCTGGTAGAGGCCCGAGATGCCAGCCGCCTCTTCCAGGATCCGGCGGCGCGCGGTGGGCTTGGCGTTGATCAGCTCGGAAATCTGGCCCTGCCGGACCAGGGCGGGCGAATGCGCGCCGGTCGAGGCATCGGCGAACAGCATCTGCACGTCCCGCGCCCGCACGTCCTTGCCCGCCGCCTTGTAGGCCGAGCCCGCGTCGCGGGTGATGCGGCGCACGATCTCGATCTGGTCGTGCTCGTTGAACGCGGCGGGCGCCAGCCGGTCCGCGTTGTCGATATGCAGGGAAACTTCGGCGAAATTGCGCGCCGGCCGGCTGGACGCGCCGGCGAAGATCACGTCTTCCATCCCGCCGCCGCGCATGGCCGTCGGGCGGTTCTCGCCCATCACCCAGCGCAGCGCCTCGAGCAGGTTCGACTTGCCGCAACCATTGGGCCCGACCACGCCGGTCAGCCCGTCATGGATGACCAGGTCGGTCGGGTCCACGAAGGATTTGAAGCCATTAAGTCGAAGTCGGGTAAATCGCATGGGAGATCCGGTCCGGCGGGAATCGGGGCCAGTGTCCGGGCCAGGGGGCCGGGCTGTCAAGCAAGAGCCCCAAAATCCACGGGCCATCGGCGTCTTATCCACAAGATATGGGGACCGCGTCCAGATATGCAGGCGCCGTACCCAAGCGACGCGCCGCAAGACCGACCGCGCCCGCGAATGCTGCAATAGAAGAAAATTCACCGGGCTTAACAGATGGATAGCAAAAAGCGCTGCTCCGCCCGCCCGCCATTAAGACACGCTTAACCATCCGGCACGCACAGTCCTCGTGCAATTGACGGAGCCAGGACGGTCTTGGATTTATTCCCTTCCATCACCCCCATCACCCCACCCCACTCCGAGGAAGAATGGCTCGACTGGCTCCGTCTCTTGCGCTCACGCCGGGTGGGCGTCAGCACCTTTTTCCGCCTCATGACCGAACACGGAAGCGCCGCCGCGGCACTGGACGCGCTGCCGGCCATCGCCACGGCCGCCGGTGTGTCGGACTATGCGCCCGTCGGCCGCGACAGCGCCGCGGACGAGCTGCGGCGCGGCCGTCTCGCCGGTGCGCGACTGATCGCCTGGGGCAGTGACGCGTATCCCCCTGCGCTGGCCGACATCCCCGACCCGCCACCCCTGCTCTGGGCACTGGGCCGACCCGCGATGATGGCACAGGCCACCGTGGCCATGGTCGGCGCGCGCAACGCGTCGTCGCTGGGGCTGCGCATGGCGCGGTCGATGGCCGACGGGCTGGGGCGCGAGGGCATCGTGACCGTTTCCGGCCTCGCCCGTGGCATCGATACCGAGGTTCACAAGGCCACGCTGGCCACCGGGACGATCGCCGTGATGGCCGGCGGGGTCGACGTGGTCTATCCGGCCGAGAACGCGGTGCTGGCACGCGAGATCGAGGAGCATGGCCTGATCCTGTCGGAACAGCCCATCGGCCTGAAGCCGCAGGCGCGGCACTTCCCGCGCCGCAACCGGTTGATCGCGGGCCTGTCGCGCGGCGTTCTGGTCGTCGAGGCGGCGGCGAAATCGGGCAGTCTCATCACCGCGCGCGACGCCCTGGACCAGGGCCGCGAGGTCTGGGCGGTGCCCGGCCACCCGTTCGACGCCCGCGCCGCCGGCTGCAACATGCTGATCCGGGACGGTGCCTCGCTGGTACGCGGTCCACGTGATATTGCCGAAGCGCTGGCTGCCTTGCCCGCGCAAAGCGTCGCGGCGGCGGTACCGGCCGATGAAGACGCGCGCAGGACCACGGACCCCGTTGTGGCGGGGGCGACAGCGGTGGATCGGAACGCCCGGGCTCAGACAGAACAATCCAACACGGAGGAGGCGCCACGATCCGCATCGAATGGCTCCGGTGCCGACGAGCGCGCGACTGCGGATCCTGATCGCTCTGAACAGGCGATCTCCCCGGCAGCGACGGGAAAGGCAACATCGGAAGACACGGCACCGCGACCGGACGCCTCGCTGGGTGCTCAGCAAGCTGATCGGAAGGCGAAACACGCTCGCACCGCCGCGGAGATACCGCAAAACCGGCCGGCGCCGAGAAGCCTGTCCGAGACCGCGGCCCTCCACCAGCAGATCCTCGACCGGCTGGGGCCGTCACCCACCTCGGAGGACCAGCTCATCCGCGATCTCGGCCAATCCACGTCCCGCGTCACCGCCGAGATCGTGACCCTGGAACTCGACGGTCGCATCCTGCGCCAGCCCGGCGGCCTGCTGAGCCGGGTCTGACCGACCAGGGCCAAGGTGCCCGTTCAGCGAAGAATGGTGTCGTCGCGCAAAGGAAACGGCGCAGGGCAACAGGCTGTCCAGTCAATGGGCGCGCGAGCCGCGACGTCGAACAAGCGTTGATCGGCGTGCAGCGGGCACCGGCCATGGCGACGGAGCAGGTCTGAGAGAGCGACCTGCGGAAGACGCGCACACCATCGGCGTCGAGCGCCCGAAGGTGATCCGGTTTATCGCCCCACCGAGGCCGAAGATGAACCACCTTGCGGCCAAAGCTCGCATACGCGCGCCTGCGGGATGGCACGAGGTCGCCTGACCCGCCGGGCTGAACGCCCCCGGTCGCTCAAGCCACTTGCGTCACCCCACGCGCGAGGGCCCGGGGACCCGCGATCGCAGTGAAAAAACAGGGCCGAAAAGATGCGGTTCGCAGGGGGCCACGGCTTGTCAGCACCGTTCAGAAACTGCCGTCCCGCGATCCGCTTCGGGCCCTCCCGGCCCTCCGCCGCACAGCTGCCGCACACTGGATTGCGACTTGCGCCGCGCCGCGCCCGGGCCTAGGCCGATTGACAAGCCGTGGGCCGACCCCACATTTTGCGCCGCCACATCCCGCGTCGCGTGAGCAAGGAAATTTCATGCCGGTCGTCGTCGTCGAATCGCCTGCCAAGGCCAAGACCATCAACAAGTATCTCGGTCCCGATTACACCGTGCTGGCCTCGTACGGGCACGTTCGCGACCTGCCGCCGAAGGATGGATCCGTCGACCCCGAGCACGATTTCGACATGAAGTGGGAGATCGCGAGCGACAGCAAGAAGCACGTCAAGGCGATCGCCGACGCGCTGAAGGACGACAACGCGCTGATCCTCGCCACCGACCCCGACCGCGAGGGCGAGGCGATCAGCTGGCACCTCCAGGAGGCGCTGAAGAACCGCAAGGCGATCAAGAAGGACACGCCCGTCAGCCGGGTTGTCTTCAACGCGATCACCAAGTCCGCCGTGACCGAGGCGATGAAGAACCCGCGCCAAGTGCACGAGCCGCTGGTCGAGGCGTATCTCGCGCGCCGGGCGCTCGACTATCTCGTGGGCTTCAATCTCAGCCCCGTGCTCTGGCGCAAGCTGCCCGGCGCGAAATCGGCGGGCCGGGTGCAGTCGGTCTGCCTGCGCCTTATCGTCGAGCGCGAGATGGAGATCGAGGCGTTCCGGCCGCGCGAATACTGGCAGGTGAAGGCCCTGCTTTCGACGCCCCGCGGCCAAGATTTCGAGGCGCGCCTGACGACCCTCGCCGGCAACAAGCTGGACCGCTTCAGCCTGCAGAACGAGACGCAGGCAGAAATGGCCGTGCAGGCGGTGACGTCGCGCAAGCTCAAGATCGACTCGGTCGAGGCGAAGCCCACGACCCGCAACCCCGCGCCCCCCTTCATGACCTCGACCCTGCAGCAGGAAGCCAGCCGCAAGTTCGGCATGGGCGCGCGCGCCTGCATGTCGACGGCGCAGCGGCTGTACGAGGCCGGGCACATCACCTACATGCGGACCGACGGCATCGACATGGCGCCCGAGGCCGTGACCGGCGCGCGCGACGCCATCGCCCAGCGCTATGGCAAGGACTACGTGCCCGGCAGCCCGCGCATCTACAAGAACAAGGCGAAGAACGCGCAGGAAGCGCACGAATGCATCCGGCCCACCGACATGACCAAATCGGTGGACGATCTGGACATCCGCGACGGCGACCAGCGCAAGCTTTACGACCTGATCTGGAAGCGGACGCTGGCCAGCCAGATGGAAGCCGCCAAGATGGAGCGCACGACCGTCGACATCGCCGATTCCGACCGCCAGGTCGTGCTGCGCGCCACCGGCCAGGTCGTCACGTTCGACGGCTTCCTGCGCGTCTACGAGGAAGGCCGCGACGACGTCACCGACGAGGATGACAAGCGCCTGCCCCAGATCATGGAGGGCGAGACCGCCGCGTTCTCGAAGGCCGGTCTGCAGGGCGATTTCGCCAAGGCCGACAAGCGCGATGACGTGGTCGCGGACGAGGCCCCGGGCATGCGCAGGAACGGCAGCGCGGTCCTGTCCGAGAACGCCGCCGTGCTCGCAACCCAGAGCTTCACCCAGCCGCCGCCGCGCTATACCGAGGCGACGCTGGTCAAGCGGATGGAGGAGCTCGGGATCGGGCGGCCGTCGACCTATGCGTCGATCGTCACCACGATCCAGGACCGCGAGTATGTCCGCAAGGATGGCAACCGGCTGATCCCCGAGGACAAGGGCCGGCTGGTGATCGCCTTCCTCGAGAACTATTTCCGCCGCTACCTCGAATACGACTTCACCGCCGACCTCGAAGACCAGCTCGACCACGTGAGCGCGGGCGACCAGGACTGGAAGGACCTGCTGTCGCGGTTCTGGCGCGATTTCTCGGCCGCCATCGCCGAGACGTCAGAACTGCGCATCACCGACGTGCTGGAGAAGATCAACGAGGTGCTCGAGCCGCACCTGTTCCCGCCGAACCCCGATGGCAGCGATCCGCGCCTGTGCCCCAATTGCGGCGCCGGGCGGCTTTCGATGCGCACCGCGCGGTCGGGCGGGGCCTTCATCGGCTGCTCGAACTATCCGGAATGCCGCTATACCCGTCCCTTCGGCCCGCCCGATCCGGAGGCCGAGAAATCGGCAATCCCGCCCGAGGGCAAGCTGCTGGGCGAGGACCAAGGCGACGAGATCCGCGTCTTCAAGGGCCGGTTCGGCCCCTATGTCCAGCGCGGAGAGGTAACGGAAGAGAACAAGAAGCCGCCGCGCCAGTCGGTGCCGAAGGACTGGCCCCCGGAAGAGCTCGAGCTCGAGCGCGCCGTGATGCTGCTTTCGCTGCCGCGCGAGATCGGGCCGCACCCCGAGGACGGCGTGACTGTCTGGGCCAATATCGGCCGCTACGGCCCCTACCTCAAACACGCCGAAAGCACGTCGGACCGGGGCGGCACCAACGCCAACCTGGAAACGCTCGACGATGTCTGGACCGTGGGCATGAACCGCGCCGTGCAGCTTCTGGCCGAGAAGAAGGCCAGCCGCGGAGGGCGTGGCCAGGCGGCGGCGCCCCTGCGCGAGCTGGGCGAGCATCCGCAGGCCGGCGGCCCCGTGAACGTGATGAAGGGCAAGTACGGCCCCTACGTGAAATGGGAAAAGATCAACGCGACCATCCCCGACACGATGGACCCCGAGGACATCACCATCGACCAGGCCGTGGTCCTGATCGAGGAGCGCGCGGCCAAGTCCGGCAAAAAGGTGACCCGCGCCAAGAAGGCGGCACCGAAGAAGTCCACGGGCAAGAAGACGACGGCGACCAAGAAGAAACCGGCCGCCAAGAAGACAGCGAAGAAGACGGACTAGACGCTTTGCGCCTGATCCTGCTCCGGATCCGGCACCCAGAGCGGATCGCCGCTCCTCCGATGTTGACCGATCAGTTTTCGGCAGACCCGTCCCGAGGGGATTGGCCGCGCCGGCTCCATCGGTGTGGTGACGGGCAGTCGTCTTCCGATGGATGCTGCGGCCACCGGTCCGATCAGGAAGCTTTCCGTCTCGCATCCCTCGGCGACAACGATCTCGTGTCTATCGAAGAGAATGTGGAAATAGCACACGGACGTCATGCCCTTTTCCACAGCGACGCCGGGCAGCCCCGCCAGCCGAATCGCGGGAACCAGGACTTCCGCGCACCCGGTGGCGGACATGACCAGTTGCGATCGAACCAGAATTCGATGCTGCCGCGACACCAAGAGATCCCGCTCGGGGCACCCTTCCCCCAAAGCTCCGGCCCGGATCCGGATCGGCCGACGCGCGCCCTGCGCGGAGTGGCGCGATCGGCGCACCCAACGCACGGGCCGCGCTCCGTGGTCTCGGGTCAGGACGAGATCGCCGGCACGCAGATGTTCGACCGGAACCACGCCCTGCGGGGTCATCAAACGGCTCCCTGCCGCGAAGCAGGCGACGAAGGCATCGGGTTCGGCCGCCGTGTTCAGCCCGGAAAAGGTATCCTGCAGCACCGAGTCGATGCGGATCGACCGAATCGGCGCATCATTCAGCGGGTCGTTCCCGGCCGATCCCGCGACGTCCGGAACGAAGAACATCCGCCCCGAGACGTCCTGAACCAGACCGATATAGGTCTGTGCGGTCGAACCATTCGTGTAGGTGATGGTGATGTTGTAGGCGGTCGTGCTGTCCAGCGTCTGGAGCACGCCATCGTAGCGCAGCCCCTCACCCGCCGGGCTGTTTCCCAGGTCATTGTCCGAGATCTGCCCGTTTGAATTCGAGTCGACCAGGGTCAGCGAGACGAGATTGTTGTCGACCAGCGGTGCGGCGGACGATCCGAAGGTCGTGCCCACGAGGTCGGCCGCGTTCTCGGTACGGGAATTGCTTTCGGTCGGATCAAGATCCGCCCGCACCCCGAGATAAAAGGCTTCGACTATCGTGTCGGGCAATTGAGCCACTCCGCACTGCTCAACGCGCTTTAATCTGACAGGGTTAATAACAAGTTAAGATCTCTTGGCACGGGATTTGACACTGCGTGACCCTCAAGTCATATCCGAAGGGACCGTGCCGCTTGGGCGCGGGCCGCGCGAAAGAGGGTTCCCAGAAATGAAGAAAGTCTACGGATCGGCCAGCGAGGCGCTCGACGATCTATTGCACGACGGCATGTTCATCGCGGCGGGCGGCTTCGGTCTCTGCGGCATTCCCGAGCTTCTGCTGGCCGCCATCCGCGACGCGGGCACGAAGGATCTGACCTTCGCGTCCAACAACGCGGGCGTCGACGATTTCGGTATCGGCATCCTGCTGCAGACCAAGCAGGTCAAGAAGATGATCAGCTCGTACGTGGGCGAGAACAAGGAATTCATGCGCCAGTACCTGTCGGGCGAATTGGAGCTTGAATTCAACCCGCAGGGCACCCTGGCCGAGCGCATGCGCGCCGGCGGCAGCGGCATCCCGGGCTTCTACACCAAGACCGGCGTCGGCACCCAGATCGCCGAGGGGAAAGAGCACAAGGATTTCCCCACCGGTCCCGACGGCGCGAACGAGACCTACATCATGGAGCGCGGCATCGTCGCCGATTTGTCCATCGTGAAGGCGTGGAAGGCCGACGACACCGGCAACCTCGTGTTCCGCAAGACCGCCCGCAACTTCAACCCGCCCGCCGCCATGTGCGGCAAGGTCTGCGTGGCGGAAGTCGAGGAAATCGTCCCGCGCGGCAGTCTCGACCCCGACACCATCCACCTGCCCGGCATCTACGTGCATCGCGTCATCCAGGGCGAGCACGAGAAGCGGATCGAACAACGCACCGTGAGGGAGAAAGCCTGATGCCCTGGGACCGCAACCAGATGGCCGCCCGCGCGGCGGAAGAGCTTGAAGACGGCATGTACGTGAACCTCGGCATCGGGATCCCGACGCTGGTCGCCAACTACGTGGGCGACAAGGACATCACGCTGCAATCCGAGAACGGTATGCTGGGCATGGGCCCCTTCCCCATCGACGGCGAAGAGGACCCCGACCTGATCAACGCCGGCAAGCAGACCATCACCGAACTGCCGCGCACCAGCTATTTCGACAGCGCCACCAGCTTCGGCATGATCCGCGGCGGCAAGATCGCGGCCGCCATCCTCGGCGCCATGGAGGTGGCCGAGAACGGCGACCTGGCGAACTGGATGATCCCCGGCAAGCTGGTCAAGGGCATGGGCGGCGCCATGGACCTGGTCGCCGGTGTCGGCAAGGTCGTCGTGGTCATGGACCACCAGAACAAGGCGGGCGAGTCGAAGCTTCTGAAGGAATGCACCCTGCCGCTGACCGGCACGGGCGTGGTCGACCGCATCATCACCAATCTTGGCGTGCTCGACGTGGTCGAGGGCGGCCTGAAGATCGTGGAATGCGCCGACGGCGTGACCGAGGAGCAGATCCGCGACGCCACCGAAGCGACCATCGTCTGATGCGTCTTGCGCCGCCGCCGGGCCCCGACCTTCGCGGGCTGGCGGCGGCGCGGCGCGTGGCCGAAGGCCGGGTCGCGACATGAGCGGCTTCGACATCCGCCGCGAGGTCGAGGGCACCAAGGGCCGGTACGTCCTGCACCACGAGGGGCACGAGGCCGAACTGACCTACTCGATCCTGTCGCCCACGCACATCATCGCCGACCATACCGGCGTGCCCGACGCGCTGCGCGGTACGGGGGCCGGCGTCGCGCTGGTCACGCGGCTGGTCGAGGACGCCCGCGCCGAGGGCGTGAAGATCACCCCGCTCTGCCCCTTCGTGAACGCGCAACGGCGGCGCCATCCCGACTGGGCCGACGTCTTCGCCGTCTGAGGATCCGGGCGCTCACGAAGACTTGGCTATCGTTCACGGGCGCGAAACGGTTCCATAATATCGCCTGAATTTGCCCCTATGCCGCGACCATGAACATGGCCCGCACCAGCTCCATATCCCGCGTCCGCCTGACCAGACGCCAACGCGACCGCGCCATCCTGCTGGTCTGCGTCTTCGTGGTGGGCATCGGGCTCATCGGGCTGGCACGCGCCACAGGCTGGGACGAGGTGCGCGCCCAGATCGCGGGACTGAGCGCGGCGCAGCTGGCCGGGCTCCTGGCGCTGAGCCTTGTGAACTACCTGTTCCGCGGGGTGCGCTGGCACCTTTTCGCACGGCGGCTGGGCATCGGGACCGGCTTCAGCCAGAACCTGCGACACTTTCTCGGCGGCTTCGCCATGTCGGTCACGCCCGGCCGCGTGGGCGAACTGGTGCGCATGCGCTGGATCGGCCGCGAAACCGGCTGGCCGGTGGAGCGCACGGCGCCGCTGGTGTTGATCGACCGCGCCTCCGACCTGGCGGCCATGGGCCTGCTGCTGGCGCTGGCTTTGACGCTCTCCACCGGGATGATCGCGGGCGCGCTGCCGGTCGCCGCGCTGGCCATGGCCGCGGCCGTCGTGGTCACGCGGCCCGCCCTGCTGGCCCGGCTGGCCATCTGGGCCTACGGCGCCACCGGCATCCTTCCACGCCTGTTCGTGCGGATGCGCCGCGCCGCGCAGTCGCTGGCCCGGTTCAGCCATCCCGCCACCCTGATCTTCGCCTCCGTGCTGGGCCTGATCGGCTGGGTGGCCGAGGGCTATGCCTTCTGGCTGCTGCTGGGCTGGATGGGCGCGGACATGGACCTGTGGACCGCCATGGCGATCTTCGTCTTCGCCACGCTCGCCGGCGGCCTGACCGGCGCGCCCGGGGGCATCGGCGGGGCCGAGGCCGCGATGATCGCCCTTCTGGTCGCGCGTGGCGTGCCGCTGGAAATCGCGCTGCCCGCCACCGCCGTCATCCGCGTGACCACCCTGTGGTTCGCGATCCTCATCGGTCTCGTCATGTTCCCGCACGCCGAGGCCCGGTCACGAAAGGGTGCCCATGTCGTGGAAACAGGCTGACTGGTCGGGCTGGGGCCGCGCGCTGACGGCCAGCGGGCAACTGGCCCGGCCCGAGCGTCAATCGACCCTCGCCGCGCTGATGCGCGACACGCCCGCCCCCGCCATCGGCGGTTGCCGGTCCTACGGCGACGCCTGCCTCAACGATGGCGGCCGGGCGGTGCGGACGACCCGGCTGGACCGCGTTTTGTCCATCGATCCCGAAGCCGCGACGGTCACGGTCGAGGCGGGCGTCACCCTGGGCGATCTCACCCGGCTTCTGGCGCCGCGGGGGCTGTTGCCTGCCGTCCTGCCCGGCACCGGCTTCGCCACCGTGGGCGGGGCCATCGCCATGGACGTGCACGGCAAGAACCACCACCACGCGGGATCCTTCGGACAGCACGTGCTGTCGCTGCGGCTGTTGACGCCCGGCGGCCCGGTCGAGGTCACGCCCGGCTCGGACCTGTTCGCGGCGACTGTGGGCGGGCTGGGGCAGACCGGCATCATCGCCGAGGCCACGCTGCGCGTTCTGAAATGCAAGGGCGACGTCATGGTGGTGACCGAACGCCGCGTGCCCGGCTGGGATGATTTTCTGGCGGCGCTCGACGGGTCGGAGGCCAGCTATTGCGTGGGCTGGATCGATGCCACCGCGGCGGGCGACCGGCTGGGCCGGGGGATCCTGGAAGAGGGCGAGACCGGCGCGGGCCTGATCCCGCCACCCGGGCGCGCCCGCAGCGTGCCGTTCGACGCGCCCGCAGCCGCGCTGTCGCCCCCGGTGGTACGGGCCTTCAACGCCGCCTATTACAACCGCGTCCCGCGCGGGGGCCGCACGGTAGTGCGCCGGATCGGCGAGTACTTCTTCCCGCTTGACCGGATCCATGACTGGAACCGCCTTTACGGCAAACGCGGGTTCTACCAGTTCCAATGCGTGGTCCCGGTCGCGGCCGCGCCCGCCCTGCGCCGGATGCTGGAACGCATCGCGCATTCGGGGCTCGCCTCGCCGCTGGCCGTGCTCAAGCGCATGGGGCCGGGCCGCGCCGGTCACCTGTCCTTCCCGATGGAGGGCTATACCCTGGCCTGCGATTTCCGGAACACGCCCGACGCCGTGGCCCTGATCGAGTCGCTCGAGGACGCGACGCAGGACGCCGGCGGGCGGATCTACCTGGCCAAGGATGCCCTGGCGACCGGCGCCGCCGTGCGGTCCATGTATCCCGACCACGGCGCCTGGCTGCGCGCGGTCGAGCGGGTCGATCCCGAGGGCACCATGACGACGGACCTCGTGCGCCGGCTGGAACTGAGGAACGCGGCATGAGCGACACCTGGATCCTTCTCGGAGCGACATCATCCATGGCCCGCGCCATGGCGCGCGAACTGGCCGGCTCGGGCGCGACGCTGATCCTGGCCGGGCGCGACATGGACGACCTGCGGGCCACCGCGGCAGACTGCACCGCCCGCGGCGCCGTATCGGCCCGCGCGATGCGGTTCGACGCGCGCAACCCCGACAGCTTTCAGCCCATCATCGACGCGACCGATGGCGACGACACGGTGAACTGCGCCGTCTTCGTGGGCTCGATGCCGCCGCAGGACAGGATCGACGCCGACCCGTCGCTCATCGACGGCGTGGTGATGGACAGCTTCACCGGCCCCGCGCGGTTTCTCCAGATGCTCGCCCCGCGGATCGAGTCCAACGGAGCGGGCACCATCGTCGGCGTAGGGTCCGTCGCGGGCGACAGGGGGCGGCTAGGAAACTATGTCTACGGGGCCGCGAAGGCCGGCTTCGCCACCTACCTGTCGGGCCTGCGCAATCGCCTGACCCGGGCGGGCGGGCACGTGGTGACGGTCAAGCCGGGCTTTGTCGACACCGCGATGACCTGGGGGATCGAGGGCATGTTCCTGGTCGCCCCGCCCGAGGCCGTGGCCCGGTCCATCCTGCGCGCGGTGGATCGCAAGCGCGACGTGATCTACACGCCGTTCTTCTGGCGTTTCATCATGGCGATCATCCGCGCGATCCCCGAACGGGTGTTCAAGAAGCTGTCGATCTAGGTGCGGTTCGCGCCCTATCCCAGCCACTCCGCCCACAGCCCGGCGGACCAGAACATCAGGCTGAGGATGATCAGCAGCAGACCGATGCCCGTCCTGTCGCGCAGCGCGAAGACGATCGGATCATAGTCCATCTGCCCCCGCGCCCCCAGCGCCACCATGCGCATCAGCCACAGCGCCATGGGCGGCAGGGCCAGCCACAGGATCCAGCGCGTCTCATATAGTGCCGCGGCCTGGTCGCTGACCGAGTAGAGCGCGAAGATCACCAGCGCGCCGACCACGCCCATGCCCGCCATGTTCAGCATGTCGCCCTTGTCCGAGGGCGCGTAGCCGCGCCCGGGCAACCGCGCCTCGCCCGTCGCCTTGGCGAGCTCGGTCAGACGCTTCACGCAGCCGAGCGTCAGGAACACGGGGAAGATGAAGACCAGCATGCTCAGCGTCGCCTCGACACCGCTGGCCGCCGCCCCCGCCACCACGCGCAGGGTATAGAGCGCGGCGAGGCAGAAGACATCGATCCAGCGCATGCGCTTGAGTTTCAGCGAATACGCCAGGCTCAGCACGATATAGACGCAGATCACGGCCAGGAAGGCCGGGCCCAGCAGCGCACCGAGGATCAGCGCCAGCGCGCCCGCGCCAAGCCCCAGCGCCATGCCGACCCCGATGGGCAGCGCGCCGCTGGCCAGCGGGCGGTTGCACTTGGTCGCGTGCTGGCGGTCGGCGGCCAGGTCCAGCAGGTCGTTCACCACGTAGATCGACGAGGCCGCGGCCGAGAACGCGACGATGCCCAGCAGGACCAGCGCGAAGGGCTGCCATTGGAAGGCATGGGCGGCGATCACCGGCAGGAACAGCAACACGTTCTTCACGTATTGATGCGGGCGCAAGGCACGCCGGGCCGCGCGCCAGGTCCAGCCGCCCGGGATCTCGGTCACGTCTTGCCCCGCGCCGCGCAATTGCGCGACCTGCCGCGCGGGCCCGCCCACCACGATCGCCCTGCGCGCCTCGGCCCAGACCGCCGCGTCGGCGTGCGAGTCGCCGGCGTAGTCGAACCCGCTGCGACCGTAGCGGTCGACCAGCGCCCGGGCCTTCTCGGCCCCCTTCAGGTTGCGTCCCGGCGTGCTGCCCAGCGTATCGGTGACCGTCGGATCCGCCCGGCCCAGCGCGGCGACCAGGTCGGCATCGGCGGCCGAGGCCAGCACGACCGCGCGCCCCTCGGACCGCGCCGCGCGGGCCAGCGCGGCGACCTCGGGATCGCGCGGCATCAGCGACAGGTCTGGCTGGCCGATCCGCGCCAACTCGGCCTTCAGCCGGGGGCGGTCGCGCCAGTGGCGCAGCGCACCCAGCGTGGACACCGGGTCGCGGCCCATCCCCGCCCAGAACGACTCCAGCAAAAGGTCCGTGCGCAGGTAGGTGCCGTCGACGTCCAGCACCAGCGGCGGGTCGTCAGCCATTGCTGGCCACGCGGTTGTCGACGAAGACGCAGCCGTCGCTGACCAGCATGGGCGGCGTCAGGCACAGCCCCCGGGCCACCTGGAACGCGGCCAGCACCTTGGGCACGTAGCCGCGCGTCTCGGAATAGGGTGGCACGCCCGCGTGGCGGGTCACCGCGCCCTCGCCCGCGTTGTAGCCCGCCAGGACCAGCAGCGGGTCGCCCTCGAATTCACCCATCAGCCAGTCGAGATAGGCGATCCCGCCGCGGATGTTGTCCCGGGCCTGGGTGCTGTCGTGGACCCCGAAGCGGCGCGCGGTGTCGGGCATGAGCTGCATCAGCCCCTGGGCACCGGCCGAACTGACGGCGTCGACCTTGCCCGACGATTCGACCGCCATGACCGCAAGCGCCAGCGCGGGCGAAACCTTGGTCCCGACGCTGGCCGCGAGGATGTCACGCCCATGGCGCTGCGCCAGCTTGCGCAGGTGGTCCAGCCGGTATTGCGGCGCCCGCACGCCGGATGGCGGCCGCGCCAGCACGGCCAGCGCGCTGTCGAGACCGGCGGCCCCTGCCCCGCCCGGCGGCACCTGGTCCCAGAACCAGGCATAGGCGCGGGTCTTGGGGGCCTCCGGCGCCGATGGCGCGGCGTCGGGGGGCGTCTCGGGTTTCGCGGGCGTCGCGGGCGCCGGCGGCGGCCATTGCTCCGACGGGTCGATCTGCACGGTGATGCGCTTTTTCGTGCCCGGCGCGGGCGGCTTCACCCGTTTGAACGTGAAGTCCGGGAACGGCGCCGGATCACCCGCATGGACGGGCGACGTGATGAAAAGCGACGCCATCAGCGCCGCGGTCACGGAAACTCTCATGCTCGAACCTGCCTGGGTCGATTATTTTTCTTTGACCGCAGTCTGAGGGGCCTGTCGCCCCGGGAAAAGCGTGGCGCGCCCCGTTCGGGTCATTTTAGCCCGGGCGTCACCATTTTGCCCCAAGGTCCCCGGCCCTTTCGCCGGTTTTGCCGCGAAACGGCGCGTCCCCAGTTCATAATTGTGGCGGGTGAAATCAAGAAATGGACCCGCCCGCGCCAGATTCCCGCCGAACTCTTCCAGCATTAACCACGATCAACCGCAGCGGCGTCCGCCGCAACGGGTCTATCGAAACGTGCAACCAGTGAGGCTTTTTACCATGAAACTCTTCAAGCTCGCGAAAAACTTCCGCAACGACGAAGACGGCGCCGTGACCGTCGACTGGGTCGTGCTGACCGCCGCCATCGTCGGCCTCGGCATCGCCGTTCTGTCCTCGGTGACCAGCGGCACCAAGACGGTGACCCAGGCCGTGTCGAGTCACCTGAACGGCACCACCGTGACCACGACCTTCCCGTAAGGCACGCGTGGGCGCATCGCCCGCGAAATGGATTCCATGGGCCGCCGACCCGCCGGGTCGGCGGCCTTCTCGTGTTGCGAACTGTCGTAAAATGCTGAGGCACCCTTCGCAGATTTGCCGCAAAATACCACCGCCGCGGTCATAATGCTGCCCTGCGCAACAGTCATGGTGTCCCTACTCGAACAGAGCGGATGTTCTGGTCGGGATAAAGAAACCAGAGCATCAACGCAGGATTACACCATGAAACTCTTCAAGCTCGCGAAAAACTTCCGCAATGACGAAGACGGCGCCGTGACCGTCGACTGGGTCGTGCTGACCGCCGCCATCGTCGGCCTCGGCATCGCCGTTCTGTCGTCGGTGACCAGCGGCACCAAGACAGTCACCCAGGCCGTGTCCACTCACCTGAACGGCACCACCGTCACCACGACCTTCCCGTAAGGTTTCCAGCCGATGTTCCCATGGCGGCGGTCCAACGGGCTGCCGCCATGGCTCTGTCAATCCACGCCGCCGGGGCCGCGACCGTCAACCCGCAAAGGACGAACCCCATGACCGCCTTCAAGATGATCTCGAGATTGCGCGAGGACGAAGACGGCGCCGTGACCGTCGACTGGGTGGTGCTGACCGCCGCCGTCGTGGGTCTTTGCGTCACCGTGCTGGCCTCGGTCACGAGCGGAACCAAGTCGGCGACGCACAATGTCTCGAACAAGCTGACCTCGACCAGTGTGAGCAAGGCCTTCTGAGCCGAGCCGACAGGACAAGACGAAAACGGCCGCCCCAGGGCGGCCATTTTCGTTGCACAGCCCCCCGTTGCGGCGCGCAACCACCGGATGAGCCTGTCCCGCAAAGCCCTTGCAAAGGCCATGGCCCGGGCGGCGTTCGGCCCCCGTTTGGACAGATTCGGTCGGCAATCTCGGTAAACAGGCGACGACCGCCAAGCCAAACCCGAAAGGACCATGAAATGAAATTCTTCAAGCTGACCAAGACCTTCCGCGACGACGAAGACGGCGCCGTGACCGTCGACTGGGTCGTGCTGACCGCCGCCATCGTCGGCCTCGGCATTGCCGTGCTGTCGTCGGTGACCAGCGGCACCAAGACGGTGACCCAGGCCGTGTCCACGCACCTGAACGGCACCACCGTCACCACGACCTTCCCGTAAGGCGCGGCCCACGCGGCTCGCCGGCCGAACCGGGGCCGCGCCCACCAGCTCGGGGGCGCGGCCCCGTCACGTTCGACGGAATCCAGAAGCAGAGCAGGAAGACGACCATGCCTCTCCCTACCACCAATCGATTCGCGCGCGACGAGTTCGGCGGCGCCAGCCTCGACTGGAAAGTCCTGACTGCCCTTATCTGCGGCGTCGGCATTGCCGTGGGCGCCACGGTGTACGACGGCGCCGAAGCGCCGTCCGAAGATATCCAGGCAACGCTGTCGGACGAGAGCCTGCCCGACCAGATCTTCCCGGGCCGGGCCATCGACTGAAGAAACAATCCAGCCCGGACCGCGACAATCGCCTTAATGATGCACGAATGGCATCATTTCGCCGCAATCCCACGCGACACTAAGACAGTATTTGGGTCACCCGCCCGCAGAACCGCGCGCCGGGGGCCAGACGACGAAAAGGGGGTTTCCCATGCGACTCGTATTCGGATTGGTGCTGATGCTGGGCCTCGGCCTGGCCGGCTTCGCGGTCTACATGGCCAAGGATTACATGGCGGCGAACCAGGCCGCGTTGGACGCGCAGCGGGCGAACCAGGGCCCCGCGATCCAGACGCAGCCGGTCTTCGTCACCACGCGCGCCGTCAATTACGGCGAGCGGCTGACCCAGGAAGACATCAAGCTCGTGGCCTTCCCCCAGGAAGCGATCCCCGAAGGCGCGTTCAGCACCGCGGAAGAGATGTTTCCCCAGGGCGTGAACATCGAACGCAGCGTCCTGCGCTCCATGGAACAGGGCGAAGCCGTCCTGGCCGTCAAGGTCACCGAACCCGGCGAGGATGCGGGCGTGTCCGCCCGGCTGTCCCCCGGCAAGCGTGCCTTCGCGATCAGCGTCGATGTGTCCTCGGGCGTTTCGGGTTTCCTGCGTCCCGGCGACCGAGTCGACGTCTACTGGACCGGCACCGTGAAAAGCTCGGGTCCCGAGCGTCAGGACGTCACCAAGCTGATCCAGAGCGGCGTGAAACTGGTCGCCATCGACCAATCCTCGGACGAAGACCGCTCGGGCGCCACCGTGGCACGCACGGTCACCGTCGAGGCCACCCCGCGCGACGTAGCGGCCCTGGCCCAGGCCCAGAGCACCGGGCGACTGTCGCTGGCCCTGCTGGGAACCGAGGACGACAGCGTGGCCGAGGCCGTCGAGATCGATCAGCGCGAACTGCTTGGCATCGTTGAAGAAAAACGGGTCGAGGTGAAGGAAGAGCAGGTCTGCACGATCCGCACCCGTCGCGGCGCCGAGGTGATCGAGATCCCGATCCCCTGCACCAACTGATCGATACGGCGGCGCCCGGCGGCGCGCATCAGACAACAGATCAAAGGCGCGGCACCCGGTCACAGGTGTTGCGCCTTTCGCACATCAAGACCTTCGCGCAAAGCCCTGATTCTTGATCGAGAATGGCTTTGCGCGCATGGTGCGTCAAAAGACGGGCAAAAAGACCTGTCCCATCCGTGACTCAGAGAGGCAGGTCACATGAGCATCAGACAAATCTGCAAGGCGGCGTGCGTCGTGGGCCTGGTGGCCCTGTCGCCGGTTCTTCTTGCCACATTCGCACACGCCCAGGCGCTGCGCGTCATGCAGGGCACGGCGGCGTCCGAGCTGCGGGTGCCCATGAACCGCGCGGTGGTGGTCGAATCGGACCGGCCCTTCGCCGAGCTCTCCATCGCGAACCCGGCCATCGCCGATATCTCGACCCTGTCGGACCGCACCATCTACGTGCTGGGCAAGGCACCGGGCCGCACCACGCTGACCCTGCTGAACGCCGAGGGGCGGCTCATCACCAATGTCGAGGTGCAGGTCATCCCCGACGTGGGCGAATTCAAGGAGCGGCTGACCCAGATCCTGCCGAACGAACAGATCGAGGTGCGCACCGCCAATGACGGCATCGTGCTGTCGGGCACCGTGTCGTCCGTCACCGCGCTGGACCGCGCGCTGGACCTCGCCAACCGCTACGCCCCGGACCGGGTATCGAACCTGATGATGGTGGGCGGCACGCAGCAGGTCATGCTGAAGGTCCGCTTCGCCGAGATGAGCCGATCGGTCTCGAAGGAACTGTCAAGCTCGGTCGCGCTGGGCGGTGACGTCTCGGGCGGCGACGTGGGCATCCTGGGCTCCAACGGCGTCCTAAACGACGGCAACAACGCCACCAACATCCTGACCGGCCAGGGCTTCGTCGGCGACGACAACGCCGAGGGATCGTTCGCCATCGGCTTCGGCGCGGGCAGCCTGCGGTTCGCCGTCCTGCTCGAGGCGCTGGAAAGCAAGGGCGTCGTGCGCACCCTGGCCGAACCGAATCTCGTCGCCCTCTCGGGGCAGCGGGCGTCGTTCCTGGCGGGCGGGGAATACCCGATCCCGGTGGCCAGCGGCGACAATGCCATCCGCATCGAGTACAAGCCCTTCGGCGTCGAGCTGGACTTCACCCCGCGCGTGCTGGGCAACGATGCCATCAACATCGAGCTGACGGCCGCCGTGTCGGGCCTGGACCCGACCATCGGCATCCAGCAATCGGGCTTCTCGATCAACGGCTTCTCGCGCCGCGAGAGCAAGACCACGATCGAGCTGCGCGACGGCGAGAGCTTCGCCATCGCCGGCCTGCTGCAGGACGACTTCCGCGACCTCAAGGGCCAGGTCCCCTGGCTGGGCGACGTCCCGGTTCTGGGCGCGCTGTTCCGCTCGGCCGAATACGAGCGCGAGCAGTCCGAGCTGGTGATCATCATCACCGCGCACCTCGTTACCCCGGTCCGGGGCGAGGCGCTGGCTCTGCCCACCGACCGCGTGGTGGTCCCGTCTGAGCGCGAGCTGTTCCTCTTCGGCGACGTGGTGGGCGGCAAGCGCCGCGCCAGCAATGCGCCCAAAGCCGGCCCCGCGGCCGAAGTGGCGAAACAGGACTTCTCGGGGTCCTACGGATACGTGATGGAGTGACCCCGATGACGCGCACGATCCTCCTGGCCTCGGCCGCTGCACTGACGCTCACCGCCTGCGGCGAGGTCGGCTACAAGGCCCGCACCCTCTGGGCCACGCCCGCGGGCGCGGACCTGGATGAAGGCCGTTTCGGCAACGCCGTGGTCAACAACATGGCCGTCCAGTCCGGCGACATCAGCCAGATCGAGGGGCTGAACAACCGCTTCTCGAACGAGGTCGCGTCGGTCGTGAACTTCGGTTTCGACAGCGCGACGCTGAGCCCGCAGGCCCGGGCCACCGTCGCCCGGCAGGCCGTGTGGATCCGCCAGTTCCCCGAGGTCACCTTCCGCGTTTACGGTCACACCGACCTGGTGGGATCGGACGCCTACAACAAGGCGCTCGGCCTGCGCCGCGCCCAGGCCGTCGTGCGAGAGCTCGTTCGCAATGGCGTGAACGGCGATCGGCTGGCCGCGCTTGTTTCCTTCGGGGAAACACAGCCGCTGATCGTGACCCAGGGCCGCGAGCGGGCGAACCGCCGCACGGTGACCGAGGTCTCGGGCTTCGCCGGGGGCCGGTCGACCCTGATGAACGGCAAATATGCCGAAGTAATCTTCCGCGAATACGTGGAAAGCGCCGAACCGGACTTCGCCTATAACGACTCGGGCCTCGAGTCGATCGAAGGTGCGGGACAGTAAACAGCGCCGGGCGTCTGTTCTCGCAAGTCGGATAATTACGATATTTCCGTCTCAATGTCGCCCCACTTGAACGGCATACCCTAACCAAGGAGCCACCACGTCTTTCGGGTGGCAAAGGGCAAAGACCGGCACCCTCGCGCGCCACGGCCGCGAGGGTGCCAGCCCGGATCTTGGTAAGGGACGTGAGTTCATGACGACCGCAACAGCGCAAGCCGCCGAGCCTGCCCCGATCCAGGCCTGTACCGTCTGTCGAGACGTTCAGAATTTCGACCTGCTGATCGAGGACATGGAAGCCGAACTGGGCGAGGCCTGGGGCGACCTGTCCTACGCCGACGCCGCGATATTCCTGAACCAACCCGAAGCGGAGCAGCTCGAGTTCATCGCCATCGCGATGGACGAGGAGGACGAGGACCAGATCGGCGCGATCGCCGATCTCGTGACCGCCGCCGCCGAGCGCAAGGTGAAGGTCATCGTCATCGCCGAAGAAGTCAGCCCGATGGTCCTGCACCAGCTGCTGAAGCTCGGTGCCGCCGAATTCGTGCCCTACCCCCTGCCCGAAGGCGCGCTGCACGAGGCGATCGAGCGTCTGCGCACGCCGCCCACGCCGCCCGCCGAGGCCGCGGCGCCAGAGGCACCGGCCGAGAATGTCACCCGCCTGAAGGCCACCGGCGACCGCGAAGGCGTCATCATGCCGGTCCAGTCGCTGGCCGGCGGCACCGGCGCGTCGACATTCGCCGTCAACCTGGCGTGGGAGCTGGCGAACGTCGACAAGGACAACGCCCCGCGCGTCTGCCTGATCGATTTCGACCTGCAGATGGGCGCCGTCGCCACCTATCTCGACCTGCCCGCACGCGAAGCCGTGTTCGAGCTGCTGCAGAACACCGAGAGCATGGACAGCGAAAGCTTCATGCAGGCGCTTCAGCCCTTCAACGACAAGCTGCACGTCCTGACCGCCCCGGCCGAGATGCTGCCGCTGGACCTGGTCACCCCCGAGGACATCGAACGCATCGTCGACGTGGCCGCGTCGAATTTCGACTATGTGATCGTCGACATGCCCTCGACCGTGGTGATGTGGACCGAAACCGTCCTGTCGAAGGCCCATGTCTATTTCGCGCTGATGGAGCTGGACATGCGCTCGGCCCAGAACGCGCTGCGCCTGATCCGGGCGCTGAAGGCCGAAGATCTGCCGGTCGAGAAGCTGCGCTTCGTCCTGAACCGCGCGCCGAAATTCACCGACCTGTCCGGCAAGAGCCGCATGAAGCGGCTGGCCGAAAGCCTGGACATCTCGTTCGAGGTGCAGCTGCCCGATGGCGGCCGTCCCGTGACCGAAGCCAACGACCAAGGAACGCCCCTGGCCGAAACGGCGAAGAAGAACCCGCTGCGCCGCGAAATCCAGAAGCTCGCCGCATCGGCGCATGAATTGAGCCGCAGCGCGGCCACCGGAAACTGAAGGGGCTCTGACCGATGTTCTCCCGCTACAAGAAAACCCCCGCCACCAAGGTCGAAAGCGACGCGGCGCCCGCGCCGCTGGCCAAGGCCGCGACCAAGCTGGCCAAGCTCGAACCCGTGGATGCGCCCGCCGCGGCCAAGCCGCAGGCCAAGACGGCGGCCAACCGTCCCGCCAAGGCCGCCCCCGCCCGGGCCGAGCCGGTGGACAAGGAAAAGCGACGCAAGGAACGTCTGTCGGACATCAAGGTCAGCCTCCACAAGGAGCTGTTGGACAACCTGAACCTGTCGGCGCTGGAAGCCGCGTCGGACCAGGACCTGAAATCCGAGATCAACGAGATTGTCAGCGAATCGCTGAACGAGATGGGCGTCGTGCTGAACCGCGAAGAGCGCACCACGCTGAACCAGGACCTGTTCGACGAGGTGAAGGGCCTCGGTCCGCTCGAGACGCTTCTGAAGGACGATTCGGTCAACGATATCCTGGTGAACGGGCCGCAGCAGATCTTCGTTGAACGCAACGGCAAGCTGCAGCTGACCGACATCACCTTCAAGGACGAACGCCACCTGCTGCGCATCATCGACAAGATCGTCAGCGCCGTGGGCCGTCGCGTCGACGAATCCAACCCTTACGTCGACGCCCGCCTGGCTGACGGGTCGCGTTTCAACGCCATGGTCCCGCCCATCGCGGTGGACGGCTCGCTGGTCTCGATCCGTAAGTTCAAGAAGGAAAAGCTGGCCATCGACGACCTGGTGAAGTTCGGCGCCTTCACCGAGGAAATGGCCCTGTATCTCGAAGCCGCGGTCAGCACCCGGCTGAACGTGATCGTGTCGGGCGGTACCGGCTCGGGCAAGACGACCACGCTGAACGCCCTGTCGTCCTTCATCGACAATTCCGAACGCATCCTGACCATCGAGGATACCGCCGAACTCCAGCTGCAACAGACCCATGTAGGCCGGATGGAAAGCCGCCCCGCGAACGTCGAGGGCAAGGGCGCGGTCAGCCAGCGCGACTGTCTGAAGAACGCGCTGCGGATGCGCCCCGACCGCATCATCGTCGGCGAGACGCGGGGCGAGGAAGTCATCGACATGCTGCAGGCCATGAACACCGGCCACGACGGGTCCATGACCACGATCCACGCGAACTCCGCCCGCGACGGCGTCAGCCGCCTTGAGAACATGATCGCCATGGCGGGGATCGAGATGCCGCTGAAGGCCGTGCGCTCGCAGATCAGCTCGGCCGTGAACCTGATCGTGCAGGCCAGCCGCCTGCAGGACGGTTCGCGTCGCATGACCTCGATCACCGAGATCACGGGCATGGAAGGCGACGTCATCTCGATGCAGGAGATCTTCCGCTTCAAGCGCGTCGGCCTGACCCCCGACAACAAGATCATCGGACATTTCACCGCGACCGGCGTGCGCTCGCATTTCTCGGATCGCTTCAAGATGTGGGGCTACAACCTGCCCCACGAGATTTTCGAGCCTTTTCAGGGATAGACAAGATGCTCAGCGCTGAACCCGTCATCTACGGCCTGATTTTCGTCGCCGTCCTCGTGCTGGTCGAAGGGATCTACCTGACCGTCTTCGGCAAGTCGATCAGCCTCAACAGCCGGGTGAACCGCCGGCTGGAAATGCTCGAGAAGGGCAAGGCCCGCGAACAGGTCCTGGACCAGCTCCGCAAGGAGATGAGCCAGCACATGCAAAGCCAGAAGGTGCCGCTGTATTCGCTGCTGGCGGTGAAGGCGCAGAAGGCCAACATCGCCTTCACGCCGACGCAGCTGGTCATGGTGATGGTGGTCCTGGCGACCGTGGCCTATGTCGGCCTGACGCAGGCGACCGAGGCCTCGACCCCCATCCGCATCGCCGTCTCCATCGCCATGGGCGTGGGCGGCGTCTTCGTCTGGGTGAACAACAAGGCCAAGAAGCGCATGGCCCTGATCGAGGAACAGCTGCCCGACGCGGTCGAGCTGATGGTCCGGTCGCTGCGCGTGGGCCACCCGTTCAGCAGCGCGCTGGCGGCGGTGGCCAAGGAAACGCCCGACCCGCTGGGGTCCGAGATGGGCGTCATCGCGGACGAATCCGCCTACGGGCGCGACGTGGGCGAGGCTCTGAAGGCCATGGCCGAACGGCTGGACATGCAGGACCTTCGCTTCCTTGCCGTGGCGGTCACCATCCAGCAGCAATCGGGCGGCAACCTGGCCGAGGTGCTCTACGGCCTGGCCAAGGTGATCCGGTCGCGCTTCAAGCTGTTCCGCCGCGTGAAGGCCATCACCGCCGAGGCCAAGTGGTCCGGCATGTTCCTGTCGGTCTTCCCGCTGGGCGCGCTGGTGATGATCAACGTGATCCAGCCCAACTACTACGACGACGTGAAAGAAACGGCGTATTTCATCCCCGCCTGCCTGGTCGTCGCCGCCTTCCTGGTCGCCAACATCTTCGTGATGAAGGCGCTCGTGAACATCAAGGTCTGAGGAACTCGCCATGGAATTCGTCATGGACATGCTGGTGCAGCGTTTCGGGCCGATGGGGCCGCTCTTCGCTGTGGGGGGGCTTGGCTTCCTGCTGATCCTGCTGACCCTGCCCTTCCTACTGCAGAAGAAGTCCGACCCGATGGACAAGTTCCGCGACAGCGTGAAGGCGTCGAAATCGGGCGGCAAGAACGGCCCCGCGCTGCGCATCGGTGGCAAGCACGACAAGCTCGAGAAATACTCGAACTTCCTCGAACCGCAGAACGAGGAAGAATACTCGGCCATCCGGATGAAGCTGATCCGCGCCGGGTATCGCGGCAAGAACGCGGTGCGCACGTTCCACTTCGCGCAGTTCGCGCTGGGCATCGGTCTGCTGATACTGGGCGTGATCTACACCGTGGTGAACAACGGCATGGGCGCCGAGGTCACGACCCGGACGATGGTGCTGTCCACGCTGATCCCCGGCTTCGTCGGCTACTACGCGCCGAAATACTGGGTCACGAAGCGGATCCAGGAACGGCAGGAGCAGATCGTCAACGGCTTCCCCGACAGCCTGGACATGATGCTGGTCTGCGTCGAGGCGGGACAGTCCATGGACCACTCGATCGCGCGCGTCTCCAAGGAAATCCGCGCCGGATACCCTGCGCTGGCGGACGAGTACGCAATGGTCAGCCACGAGATCAAGGCGGGCAAGGACAAGACCACCGTGCTCAAGGACATGGGCGAACGGGCCGGCGTGTCGGACGTGTCGAACTTCGTCACCGTGCTGATCCAGTCCGCCGCCTTCGGTACCTCCGTTGCCGAGGCGCTGCGCGTCTACGCATCCGAGATGCGCGACAAGCGGGTCATGCGGGCCGAGGAAAAGGCCAACACCCTGCCCACCAAGATGACGCTGGCCACCATGATGCTGACGGTGCCGCCGCTGCTGATCATCTTGCTTGGACCGTCGATCTATAACATTGTCGAGACGCTGGGAAAGATGAGCCTCTGAGGATGACTTGACGCGCGTATCGGCGATTTTGCCACTGATCTTCCTGGCCGCCTGTTCCGATACGGGCGGCCAGTCGCCGTTTGGCGGACAGGTGTTTGCGCCCGATGCCGTGGACCGGTCCACCGACAGCGTCGATGGCCTCGTGGTCGGACACCGCCTGATGGCGGCCGGCGAATACGAGCTGGCGCTGAAGGCCTACCTGCGCAGCGCGGCGGACCGGGGCACCACGGTCGAGGTCCTGTCCGCCCTGGGCTCGGCCAACCTGCGGCTGGGGCGGCTGGGCCAGGCCGAGCGCCTGCTGCGCCAGGCCGTCGATCAGGACCCGACGCATGTGCCGGCCCTGAACAACCTGGGCGTGGTGCTGATGGAAACCGGCCAGGTGGCCGAGGCCAGCCAGATCTTCCGCGCCGCCTTCGCAGCCGATAGTGGCCAAAGTGACGACATCCGCGCAAATCTGACCTTGGCGCTCGCAAAAATGGAACAGTCGTCCTATTCTGCTCCGGAAAATAATGATTTCGCATTGGTGCGACGCGGTGGCGGATCCTACCGGATCATCGCGACGGACGGATAGCGGAACGGCAAGAGCAGGTAAAACAAGGACGCAGGCACCATGCGCCATCCCATTATTCTGTCGCTCTGCATCTGCGGGGCGCTGGCGGGCTGTGGCGCGCGATCGGACAAGGCCGAAGTCGAGCGCGCGCTGAAAGAAGTCAACGTCATCGACGAAAGCAACCTCAGCGACATCATGCTGACCGTGGCCGACCCGAACGAGGCGGTCGCCTATTTCCGGAAATCCGCGGGCGCGAATCCCGACCGCATCGATCTTCAGCGGGGCCTGGCCTCGTCCCTGATCCGGGCCAAGAAGCCCGATCAGGCCGCCGCCGTCTGGGCCCGCGTGGCCGAGATGAAGGGCGCCACCCACGAGGACCGGCTGTCGCTGGCCGACGCGCTGATCCGCGCGGGCGACTGGGACGCGGCCGAGGCGCAGCTGAACCAGCTGCCCCCCACCGTCGAGACCTTCCGCCGCTATCGGCTGGAGGCCATGATCGCCGACGGACACAAGCAGTGGGACAAGGCCGACAGCTTCTACCAGACGGCCGTGAACCTGACGTCGAAGCCGGCGGGCGTGCTGAACAACTGGGGCTACTCCAAGCTGACCCGGGGCTCCTACGGCGAGGCCGAGAAACTGTTCTCCGAGGCGCTGAGCCACGATGCCAGCCTCTTCACCGCGAAAAACAACCTGACGCTGGCCCGCGGTGCCCAGCGCAAGTACGAGCTGCCGGTGGTCCAGATGAGCCAGACCGAGAAGGCCCAGCTTCTGCACACCCTGGGGCTGGCCGCGATCAAGCAGGGCGACGTCTCGATCGGGGCGGGCCTTCTGCGCGAGGCGGTGGACACCCATCCGCAGCATTTCGACGTGGCCGCCCGCGCGCTGGCCGCGCTGGACTCGAACGTCGCCAACTAGTCCGTGAACGGGCTGGCCGACATCGCCGAGGCGCTGATGCTGCCCGACCGGGCGGCGCTGGCCTTCCTCCCCTTCGTCACGCCCATCTGCATCTGGGTGGCGTGGTCCGACATGGCGCGGATGAAGATCCCGAACAAGGCGGTGATGGCGCTGTTCCTCGTCTACCTGCTGATCGGCCCGCTGGTCCTGCCGCTAGAGCTTTACGCCTGGCAGTTCCTGCACCTGGCCGTCGTGCTGGTCGCCGGGTTCGTTCTGAACATGGGCGGCGCGCTGGGGGCGGGCGACGCGAAGTTCGCCGCCGCCGCCGCGCCCTTCGTGCTGCTGCCCGACGCGCTGACGCTGCTCTACCTGTTCGCGGCGATCACGCTGGCGGCCTTCGCCACCCATCGCCTGGCCCGCGCGACCCCCGCGATCCGGTCCCGCACACCCGAATGGGTCAGTTGGACATCGGCGAAGTTTCCCATGGGCCTCGCCCTCGCGCCGGCGCTGTTGTTCTACCTGGTGTTGGCCGCGATCTGATCGGCCTCGGCCTGCTTGTCGTAGAGGATGAACAGGTCGGTCCGGAGACGTTCGCGCAGCGCGTATCCCATCTCGTCGATCGCCTTCACGATATCCGCCCGGGTCTGCGAGTTCACGGCGCAGAGCGGGACCAGCACCATCTGCGCGTCCTCGATCCCCGGCGCCCCGCCATAGCGCCACGGCGCCCCGCCCTTCAGCGGTTGCAGGTCGTCGGAATACATCCAGAGCGCGCTGAGCAGATCGGCCACCAGCACCCGCGCGTCCGGCCCGATCCCGGCCTCTTCCAGTTGCCGCGCGGCGGTGTCGAACCACGCCACCAAGCCGTTGTGCAGCGAACATTCCGCGATCTCTTCGCCCCCGACGATGGTCAGGTCCGGACGCTCGGCCAGTGACGCGAATTTCTGAAGATCCTCGGACACGTCCTCGCCCGCGATCTGCAGGTTTACCTGGAACACGCGGCGGGTGTCGGTGAAGAAATCATCGTGCTGGTCCGAGCGTGGGAAGACGGTGGTGAAGTCCTCGGTCGTTTCCGAGAAATGGCGCAGCGGGCTGTAGGCCAGGTTGAAGAACGAGGGCAGCGACGCGACCAGCAGCGCGGCCCCCACCATGCCCAGCGACAGGCGCAGGTCCCAGCCCCACGGGTTTCGCGTTCCGGCGGCCGGCAGGGTCATCAGCACCACCAGCGCGGTGACCAGCATCCATTGCGGATCGTTTCCGAAGTTCTGGTAAGTCACATAGACGAAGCCCGGGACCAGGCACAAAAGTCCCAGCCCCAGCGCCGCGAAGCCCGATTGCCGCAGGAAAACCACCGCGGCCAGCGCGGCGAGGTGCCCGCCGATGAACAGCGGCCCGGTCACCACCTGGTCCAGCGCAAGGCCCGGGTTGGTGCGGATGTCGCTGCTGGCGGTGGTCAGGACATCCTGCGCATAGGCGGGCCAGATGCCCACCCCCGCGATGCCGGTGAAGACCGCCAGCGCGGCCAGGGTCACCGCCACGCCCCAACCCAGCGCGGCCCACTGCCCGCGCGCGATCAGCAGCACGATCAGACCGGGCGCCAGCGCGACCACGTAGGTCACCTTGATCAGCGCCAGCGCCGCCATGGGCAGGCCCAGCGCGGCGGCGTCCCACGCCACCGACCGGCGCAGCGGCGGCAGCATGCCCACGGGCAGCATGATGAAGGCCAGCGCCCACGCCCAGCGGTTGTAGTGCATCGAGATCGAGATGTTCGGGATCGACTCGCCATGGACCAGCGCGAGGGCGAAGGTCATCACCAGAAGGATGTAGAGATAGGCGAGCTGGCCGCGAAACCGACTGAGCGCGACCCAGACCGCAAGCGGCGCCAGCGCCAGGGCAAGCGATAGCTGCCCTAGGTGCACCGCCGTGCCGAAGCCCACCCCCGCCTTCACGAACACCGCGATGGGCCAGAACGCCAGCATCCCGATGGGCGTCATGAAATCGAGATGCGGCCACTGCCCGTCGGCCACCCGCAGGATGATCTCGGTCAGATGCAGCATGTCGCCTTCGTAGCGGTCGGCGAACAGGCCGCCCTTCAGCAGCGACAGCCCCGCCATCACCGCGATCAGGCCCGCGCACCACAGCGCCAGCTTTACGGTGTGTGCGCCAGTCATTCCCATCCCTCTCCCTATCTTCGCCACAATGGGCGGCGATGCTCCGTGTCGGATCAAGTCATAGCGCCCCCTATTGTCCGAATTATGGAAACGATGGGGCGGCCCCGAGAAAAGAGGCACCAGAGCCATGAACATGACCACGCCCGGCGTGATGGCGCCCCCCGTCCCCAAGACGCTGGACGACATGCTGCTGTCGCCGGTGATGATGCGGGACATCCTGCTGAAGACCATCTTCCGCACCAACGCGGCCGAGACATCGGAAATCGCCAAGCGCATCTGCCTGCCCGTGGCCGTGACGCAAGAGCTGATCGACATCGCGCGCCGGCAGAAGCTGATCGAGGCCATGGGCAGCCTGCACGCCGGAGGCTCGGGCGAGATGGCCTACCAGCTGAGCGATGCGGGCAAGTCCCGCGCGCTCGAGGCGCTGGGCCAGTCCGAGTATTTCGGGGCCATGCCCGTGCCGCTCCAGGTTTATCGCGAACAGGTAAAGCGCCAGTCGATCCGCAACATCGCGATCACCCGTCAGCAGCTGCTGGGCGCCATGGGGCACCTGGTGCTGCCCGACGACCTGATCGACAACCTGGGCCCCGCGGTGGGTTCGGGTCGGTCGATCCTGATGTACGGCCCGCCGGGCAACGGTAAATCGTCGATCTCGAACGGCATCCGCGACGCGCTGGGCGACAAGATCTACGTGCCCCGCGCCATCGAATACGCGGGCCAGGTCATCACCGTCTACGACCCGATCGTGCACACCGCCGCAGAAGACCACGAGGACGACCCGACCTCGCTGCGCCGAAAGACGCGGTTCGACACGCGCTACGTCATGTGCGACCGCCCCACGGTCATCACCGGGGGCGAGCTGCGGCTGGACATGCTGGACCTGAACTACAACGAGGTCGCGCGCACCTACCAGGCACCGCTGCAGCTGAAGTCGACCGGCGGGGTCTTCATCGTCGACGACCTTGGCCGGCAGGAGGATCCGCCGCAGGCGCTGATCAACCGCTGGATCGTCCCGCTGGAAGAAAACAAGGACATCCTCGCGCTTCAGTCCGGTGAGAAGTTCGAGGTCCCGTTCGACACGCTGGTGATCTTCTCGACCAACTTCCACCCCAACAAGATCTTCGACAAGGCCGCGCTGCGCCGGATCTTCTACAAGATCAAGATCGACGGACCGAACCAGAAGGACTTCCTCAAGATCTTCAGCATGGTCGCGAAGAAGCGGAAAATGCCGCTGGACGAATCCACGCTGATCCACATGCTGAAGAACAAGTATCCCGAGATCGACAACGTCTACGCCAACTACCAGCCGATCTTCCTCATCGACCAGATGATCTCGATCTGCAATTTCGAGGGTATCCCGAACCAGATGAGCCCCGAGCTGATCGACCGGGCCTGGGCGAACATGTTCGTCGAGGAATCCGACATCCAGCACTGATCCCAGCGCCGGACGGTCCTACCGGCGCAGGGCGTCCATCGCCCGACCGACCGCGACCGGGCCGTCCGTCAACTCGATTATCTCCCTGGTCAGCCAGGGGCGGTCCAGCACGGCGTGGATCGCGCGGGCCACGTTGCCGCGCGCCACGTCGCCATAGGTGATGCAGCGTCCCGCCGTCACCTGACCGTCGCCGTCCTCGTTCTGCAGCGTGCCGGGCCGGATCAGCACCCAGTCCAGGTCCGTGGCCGTGATCGCCACGTCGGCGCGCTTCTTCTCGGCCATGTAATGCTCGAATGTCTCGGACAGGTCGCGATCGCGGCCCGCTTCGGGGAAGACGGACACCACGACCAGGCGCGGAACGCCCTGCGCCTCCATCGCGCGGGCCAGGGCGATCGCCGCGTCGCCGTCGATGGCCGTGGCAAGGTCCTTGCCCGCACCACCGGCCCCGGCCGAGAACACGGCGGCGTCCATGCCGGTCACGAGATCCGCGAAGTCGCGCGGGCCCATTTCGGTCAGGTCGCCGAAATGCGGCGTCACGCCCTGCCGCTGCAACCGCTTGTCGTCGCCGTCGCTGTGCCACAGCCCGTGGACCTCGTGCCCTGCCTCGGTCAGCATGGGCAGAAGCCGCGATCCAACGCCGCCGGTGGCGCCAATGACCAAAATCTTCACAGCGTTCTCCTTTTGCCGCAGGGTGCTGCATGGCGAATGACCCTGTTCGCACCTAGGTTCCGTTCATGACCGCCCTGCCCCCCCGTTTCACCGACTGGTTCGCCTCGCGCGGCTGGCAGATCCACCCGCACCAGCAGGACATGCTGGACCGCGCCGCCGATCCCGCGCTGCTGCTGATCGCGCCGACGGGCGGCGGCAAGACGCTGGCGGGGTTCCTTCCCACGCTGGTCGAGCTGTCCGAGGGCGCGCATGAGGGGCTGCACACGCTGTATGTCTCGCCGCTCAAGGCGCTGGCCACCGACATCAAGCGCAACCTGACGACCCCGGTATCCGAGATGGGCCTGCCTGTGCGGATCGAGGATCGCACCGGCGACACATCGGCCACGCGCAAGAAACGCCAGCGCGCCGACCCGCCGCATATTCTGCTGACCACGCCCGAAAGCCTGGCCCTGCTGACCAGCTACGAGGACGCGCCGCGCATGTTCGCCGGGCTGAAGCGCATCGTGGTGGACGAGATCCATGCGCTGAGCGAGTCGAAGCGCGGCGACCAGCTGATGCTGGCGCTCAGCCGCCTGCAGGCCATGTGCCCGGGGCTGCGCCGCGTGGGGCTTTCCGCAACCGTGGAAGACCCCGCCGCCATCGCCAGCTTCCTCGCGCGCCACCCCGACCCTTGCGAGATCCTCTATGCCGATCCCGGCCCGGACCCCGACATCGCCATGCTGGAAACGGATGCCGCCCCACCCTGGTCCGGCGGCGGCGGGCGCTACGCCATTCCCGCGGTGCTCGAACAGGTGCGCAAGCACAAGACCACGCTCATCTTCCACAACACCCGCGCCCAGGCCGAGATCTTCTTCCACGAGCTCTGGCTGCAGAACGAGGACGGGCTCCCCATCGGCATCCACCACGGCAGCCTCTCGCGCGAGCAGCGCAACCGCGTCGAGCAGGCCATGGTCGCGGGCGAGCTGCGCGCCATCGTCTGCACAGGCTCGCTCGACCTCGGCATCGACTGGGGCGACGTGGACCTGGTCATCCAGATCGGCGCACCGAAGAACGTCAAGCGGCTGGTGCAGCGGATCGGACGGGCCAACCACCGCTACAATGCACCGTCGAAGGCGCTGCTGGTGCCCGCCAACCGGTTCGAGGTGGTGGAATGCGTCGCCGCGCTGCAGGCGGTGAAAGAACGCGATCTCGACGGCGACCCGCGTGGCCCCGGCCCACGCGACGTGCTGTGCCAGCACATCCTGATCCGCGCCGCGGCCGGCCCCTTTGCGGCCGATGATCTTTATGCCGAGATCTCCAGCGCGGGGGCCTACGCGGGTCTGACCCGCGCGCAGTTCGACGCCTGTCTCGATTTCGTGGCGACCGGCGGCTATGCCCTGCGCGCCTACGACCAGTGGAAGCGATTGAAGCAGGACGAGGACGGCCTGTGGCACCTCCGCGACCCGCGCGCGGGCCAGCGCATCCGGCAGAATATCGGCACCATCATGGACACCGACCTGCTGAAGGTGCGGCTGAAGAACCGGCGCGGCGGCACGCCCCTGGGCGAGATCGAGGAGGGCTTCGCCGCCACGCTGACCCCCGGCGACACGTTCCTCATGGGCGGGCAGATCGTCCGCTACGAGGGCCTGCGCGAAATGGTGGTCGAGGTCACCCGCCGCGCGGATCGCGAACCCAAGATCGCCACCTTCATGGGCACCAAGTTCGCCACATCGACCCAGCTGAGCGAGCGCATCCTGCGCATGTTCCGGCAGGACGACTGGCCCGAGCTTCCGAAGGACACCCGCGACTGGCTGCACCTCCAGCGCGAACGCAGCCAACTGCCGCAGACCGACCGGATCCTGATCGAATCGTTCCCCCATGACGGGCGTGAGCACACCTGCGTCTACGGTTTCGCCGGGCGCAACGCGATGCAGACGCTGGGCCTGTTGCTGACCGCCCGGATGGAGCAGCAGGGCCTGCATCCCATGGGGTTCGTCGCCACCGACTACGCCACGCTGATCTGGGGGCTGGATACGCTGGTGCACCCCGAGCCGCTGTTCGACCGCGACGACCTGCGCGAGACGTTCGAAACGTGGCTGGCCGGCAACGCCGTGATGAAGCGCACGTTCAAGCAGTCGGCAGTGATCTCGGGGCTGATCGAGCGCACGACCCGGGGCCAGCGCAAGTCCGGAAAGCAGGCCACGTTCAGCGCCGACATCCTTTACGACGTGCTGCTGAAATACGATCCCGACCACCTGCTGATGGACATCACGCGCGAAGAGGCGCTGAAGGGCCTGGTGGACTTCGGCCGGATCGAGGACATGCTCATGCGCACGGCGGGCCGGGTCGACCACGTGGTCCTGGACCGGGTGACGCCGCTGGCCGCCCCCCTTTTCCTCGAAGCGGGGCGCGTCCCTGTCGAAGGCGCCGCCACCGAACGGCTGCTGGCAGAAGAGGCCGCACGGCTCATGGACACCGCCGGGCTCGACATGGATCCGGGGGCGGAAAAACGGCATTGGCGGGTGCCATACTGACTTGCCGCACCCGCCCCGGTTTGGCTAAGAACGAAGAATGAACTTCATCCAGATCGATCTTTGCGGGGCGCGGCTGCATGCCCATGGCTCGGGCGCGCTGCACTGGCCCGACGAGGGGCTGCTGGTCGTGTCGGACCTGCACCTTGGCAAGTCCGAGCGGATCGCCCGCCGCGCCGGCCAGATGCTTCCCCCGTACGAGACGCGCGACACGCTCGCCCGGATGGAAGAGGACGTGGCGCAACTGGATCCCGCCCGGGTGATCTGCCTGGGCGACTCGCTCGACGACGACGCGGCGACCGCGGGGCTGGATGCCTCCGACCGCGCGGCCATCGCCCGCATGCAGGCCGGGCGCGACTGGACGTGGATCGCGGGCAATCATGACCCCGCGCCCAGCGACCTGGGCGGCACTGCCGCGCAGGTGGTACAGATCGGATCGCTGATGTTCCGCCACATCGCCACCCCCGCGCGGGGCGAGGTCACCGGACACTACCACCCGAAGGCGCGGCTGGGCCTGCGCGGCAAGGCCGTGTCGCGGCCCTGTTTCCTGGTGGACCGGCGGCACATGATCCTGCCCGCCTACGGCACGTTCACCGGCGGGCTGTGCTGGCGGACCCCGCATCTGCGCGGCCTGATGGGCGCCGATGCGCGGGCCGTGCTGACCGGGCCGCACCCGGCGCAGGTGCCCCTGCCCCGGATGGCCGCGTGAGCCCCGAGGACATCCGCGCCAATTTCGACCGCCAGTCGATGATGGCGACCCTCGGCGCGGACCTGGCCGAGGTCTCGCCCGGTCGCGTGACGATCACCGCGCCGATCCTGCCCGGGTCGCGACAGCAGCAGGGCTTCGGCCACGCGGGCCTGACATTCGCGATCGGCGACTCGGCGGCCGGTTACGCGGCGCTTTCGATGATGGAAGACGGTCAGGACGTCCTGACCACCGAGATGAAGATCAACCTGCTCCGCCCCGCGCAGGGGGACCGCCTGGTTGCCGTGGGCGAGGTGGTGAAGCCGGGACGCCGCATCACCGTCGTACGGGCGACGGTCTGGGCCGAAACGGACGACCGGCGCGTCGAGATCGCGCTTCTCCAGGGAACGATGCTGCCGGTCTGACAACCCGGTCTTCGGGCATGAAAAAGGCCGCGCCCGAGGGAAAGGGAAGGCGCGGCCTTTCATTTCGGCCGCTTTCACGGCCGTTGCTGGAAATGGATCAGATGAGCGCGAAGGTCGCCAGGGTCATCCCCAGCATCATCCCGCCATAGATCGCCATGCTTACACTCGTCATTGTCTTGCTCCCGTCAGGGTCTGCACAAACAACTGCGCCGGGCGCATTCGGGTCCATCACCGATGCGTGATTTTCCCGCCGCCCCCGCCGCAACCGTCCGGGCAGGCGTCGCAAACCCGCTGTCCGGGTCGGAAACGGCCCGCTACACCTTGGGCAGGCATTGCGCAGGGGAGGGCACGGGCCATGGCATTCACTTCGGATATCGAGATCGCGCGGGCGGCGAAGAAACGGCCCATCGGCGAAATCGGCGCCAAGCTGGGGATCGGCGCCGAAGATCTCGTGCCCTACGGCCACGACAAGGCCAAGATCGGGCAGCCCTTCATCGACAGCCTCGCCGACCGGCCGAATGGCAAGCTGATCCTCGTGACCGCCGTAAACCCGACCCCCGCCGGTGAGGGCAAGACGACCACCACCGTGGGCCTTGGCGACGGGCTGAACGCCATCGGGAAGAAGGCCGCGATCTGCATCCGCGAGGCGTCGCTCGGGCCGTGCTTCGGGATGAAGGGCGGCGCTGCGGGGGGCGGTTACGCGCAGGTGGTCCCGATGGAGGACATGAACCTGCATTTCACCGGCGATTTCCACGCCATCACCAGCGCCCACAACCTGCTGTCGGCGATGATCGACAATCACATCTACTGGGGCAACGAGCTCGGGATCGATACCCGCCGCGTGACCTGGCGGCGGGTGATGGACATGAACGACCGGGCGCTGCGCCAGATCACCACGTCGCTGGGCGGCGTCGCCAACGGCTTCCCGCGCGAGGCCGGGTTCGACATCACCGTGGCGTCCGAGGTCATGGCCTGCCTGTGCCTCGCCTCGTCCCTGGCGGACCTGCAGGATCGGCTGGGCGCGATCATCGTGGCCTACACCCGCGACCGCACACCGGTCTACGCGCGCGACATCAAGGCCGACGGCGCCATGACGGTGCTGCTGAAGGACGCGATGCAGCCCAACCTGGTGCAGACGCTGGAAAACAATCCCGCTTTCGTCCACGGCGGCCCCTTCGCCAACATCGCCCATGGCTGCAACTCGGTCATCGCCACCACCACGGCGCTGAAGCTGGCCGACTACGTGGTGACCGAGGCCGGGTTCGGCGCCGACCTGGGCGCCGAGAAGTTCATGAACATCAAGTGCCGCAAGGCCGGTCTTGCCCCCGATTGCGTCGTGCTGGTCGCCACGGTGCGCGCGATGAAGATGAACGGCGGCGTGAAGAAGGCCGACCTGGGGGCCGAGAACGTGGACGCCGTGCAGGCGGGCTGTGCCAACCTGGGCCGCCACCTGGAAAACCTGCGCGGCTTCGGCGTGCCAGTGGTCGTGGCGATCAACCACTTCGCCGGCGACACCGAGGCCGAGATCGCGGCGGTGCAGGATTTCATCGCCGGACAGGGCGCCGAGGCCATCCTGTGCAAGCACTGGGCCAAAGGCTCGGACGGGACGCGCGACCTGGCCTCGAAGGTGGTCGCCACCATCGAGGCGGGCGGGGCGGATTTCGCGCCGCTCTATCCCGACGAGATGGGCTTGGCCGACAAGATCGACACGATCTGTCGCCGTATCTACCGCGCCGACGGCGCCCAGATGGATGGCAAGATCCGCGCCCAGCTGAAGCAGTGGGAAGACCAGGGACACGGCCACCTTCCGGTCTGCATGGCCAAGACCCAGTACAGCTTTTCCACCGACCCCGAGGCCCGCGGCGCGCCCACCGGCTTCACGATCCCCGTGCGCGAGGTGCGGCTGTCGGCCGGCGCGGGGTTCGTCGTCGCCATCTGCGGCGAGATCATGACCATGCCCGGCCTGCCCCGCGTGCCCTCGGCCGAGGCGATCGGCCTGAACGACGCAGGCGATATCGAAGGCTTGTTCTAGGCGGCGGGCGGGATTACCCCGACGCCGCACGCCCCCGCAAGGAGACCACGCCATGACCGCACAGACCATCGATGGCAAGAATTTCGCCGCCCGCATCCGCGGCCGCGTGGCCGACCACGTGGCGCGCCTGCGCGACGAACGGGGCGTCACGCCCGGGCTGGCCGTGGTGCTGGTCGGCGATGACCCCGCCAGCCAGGTCTATGTCCGCTCCAAGGGCAAGATGACCAAGGAATGCGGGATGGAGTCGTTCGAGTATCGCCTGCCCGAAACCACCGGCGAGGCCGAGCTGCTGGCGCTGATCGCCAAGCTGAATGCCGACGGGGCGGTGCACGGCATCCTGGTGCAGCTGCCCCTGCCCGCACAGATCGACGCCGAGCTTGTCATCAACTCGATCGACCCGTCCAAGGATGTCGACGGGTTCCACGTCTCGAATGTGGGACGGCTGGCGACCGGGCAACGCTCCATGGTGCCCTGCACGCCCCTGGGCTGCCTGCTGATGCTGCGCGAACATTGCGGATCGCTGTCGGGGCTGAACGCCGTGGTGCTGGGCCGGTCGAACATCGTGGGTAAGCCCATGGCGCAACTGCTGCTCAGCGAAAGCTGCACGGTCACCATCGCCCATTCGCGGACCCGCGACCTGCAGGACGTGACGCGCCGCGCCGATATCCTGGTGGCGGCCGTGGGCCGGCCCGAGATGGTGACGGGCGATTACCTGAAGGCCGGGGCCACCGTGATCGACGTGGGCATCAACCGGGTCGAGCGGGACGGCAAGAACCGCCTCGTGGGCGATTGCCATTTCGACAGCTGCGCGTCGGTGGCCGGCGCCATCACGCCGGTGCCGGGCGGGGTCGGCCCCATGACCATCGCCTGCCTGCTGGCCAACACGGTCACGGCCTATTGCCGTGCCCACGACCTGCCCGAGCCCGAGGGCCTGACCGCCTGAGCGTCAGCCCGCTGCGCGCGTGGCGGGTGCCGCCTGCCGGCCGCCGCGCCAGGCCCGCTGGCCGGGAACGAACAGCCGCAGCGTATCGCCCAGCCGCAGGGTACCCGGACGCTCGACCCAGGCGGTGACGCCCCGGCGCAGGTCGGCGGCTTGCTTGAAAGTCTTGCCCACATCGCCCCTGGCCTCGGTGATGGACATGGCCGGGAACTGGCAAGGCTGGTTCAGCATGTCGATGACCAGGGTGGCGCCGTCCGCCCCCTGCAACCGCGACGATGGCGGCAGGTGGGTGAAATCGTCGATCCCCTTCACCACCAGCGACGCGCCCAGCCAGGCGGGGTCCAGCGGCGCGGTGCCCATGTCGGCGGCGATGGCGTCGAGCTCTTCCTGCGACAGGATCGACAGCTGCCGCACGTTAGCGATCTCGGTGCCCTTGGGATGCAGCGCGGTGACCCGTGAGCACGACGCGCGCGTCACGCCCGCGTGGTGCTCGCCCGCCATGCCGCCGAAGTCCAGCGGCATGATGTCCACCGGGGCGCCGTCCACGGCGGGCCGGTCGCGATGGGCCACGCGGCCCAGCCAGACGACGGTGCAGGTGTGATCGGTCGGTTCCAGCACGGGCATTCTCAGGTCTCCCTCGGGCGCGACAGCCCGACCACGGCGATCAGGCACAGCGCGAAGATCAGCTCGAAGCTCTCCTCGACCCGTCCGCTGAAGCGGGCCAGGTCGTTCGGCACGTCGATACCAAGCGGTGCCAGCTTGCGGGCGATCCCGTCAAGCGATTTGGCCACGACCACGAGGACACCGGCCAGCGTGAAGGTCCACGCCCAGCCGTCGCCTGCCCAAAGGCCACGGAGCCACGGCACCAGCTGGTAGCGCGCCAGGCGGTACAGAACGACAAAGGCCAGCAGCACCACGGCGCCGCCGATCACCTTTTCAGGCCAGGGCGCGGGATCGGTGTAGAGATTGCTTTGCAGGATGCCCTCGGTCGTGAAGGCCTTGTCGGCGTCAAGCTCGCGCAGCGACAGCAGCAGCAGGCCGACCGGGACGTGCCAGTCGCGGCGCAGGTCGTGAAGCCGCGCGTGGGCCACCGCCGCCATGGCCAGCAGCACCGCGCTGACCGTCTCGATGCTGCCCCCTTCCCGCAGCAGCCAATCGGCGCTGTCGCTGACCAGCAAGTCCAGGAAGACGAACGCCAGGATCACCGCCTGTGCCCAGACGACCAGGCGCAGGGTGGTATGGCGATGGGTGGCTGTCGTTCGGGGCATTGGTTCGGCACCGTGTCCGAGGATGAAAGACAAGGGCCGCGCCAACTGCTTGGCACGGCCCGGATTTAACGCTTTGGGCGGATCAAGGGTCCCCGCCCCGCGTGACCGCTGAGGCTCAGGTCGACGGTTCGGGCTCCAGACCCGGGTCGGACTTGGGCTTCGGCTTGGTCTTGGGGATCGACGTGACCGAGGGCGTGTTGCCCTGGTCGGGCCGGTCGTCGTCATCCCCGCGGCTCAGCGGCTCGCCGTTGATCACCTTCTGGATCTCGGGGCCGGTCAGCGTCTCGTATTCCAGCAGGCCCTGGGCCAGCCGCTCGAGATCTTCGCGCTTCTCGGTCAGGATCCGCTTGGCCGTGTTGTAGCCTTCGTCGATGATTTCCCTGACCTTGTCGTCGATCACCTTCTGCGTCGCGGCCGAGTGGCTGGTCCCGCCCGCCATGCCGCCGAGATAGGATTGCTGCTCGTTCGCGTAATCGACGTAGCCCAATTCCTCGGCAAAGCCGAACTGCGTGACCATGGCGCGGGCGATCTTCGACACCTGCTGGATGTCCGACGCCGCGCCCGAGGTGACGTTCTCCTTGCCGAAGATAAGTTCCTCGGCGACGCGACCGCCCATCGCCATGGCGATCTTCGAAGTGTATTTCGTCAGGCTGACGCTCAGCTGGTCCCGTTCGGGCAGCGACAGCACGAGACCCAGCGCACGGCCACGCGGAATGATCGTCGCCTTGTGGATCGGGTCGTGCTGCGGAACGTTCAGGCCGACGATGGCGTGACCGGCCTCGTGGTACGCGGTCAGCTTCTTCTCGTCCTCGGTCATCACCATCGAGCGGCGTTCGCTGCCCATCATGACCTTGTCCTTGGCGTTCTCGAAATCCTCCATGGTCACGAAACGCCGGCCGACACGGGCCGCCATCAGCGCCGATTCGTTCACGAGGTTCGCCAGGTCGGCGCCCGAGAAGCCGGGCGTGCCACGCGCGATGATGCGCAGGTCCACGTTGGGACCCAGCGGCACCTTGCGGGCGTGAACGCCGAGGATCTTCTCGCGGCCCTTGATGTCGGGGTTGGGCACCTGCACCTGCCGGTCGAAACGGCCGGGACGCAGAAGCGCGGGGTCGAGGACATCGGGGCGGTTGGTGGCCGCGACGATGATGATGCCCTCGTTCGCCTCGAAGCCGTCCATCTCGACCAGCAGCTGGTTCAGCGTCTGCTCACGCTCGTCGTTGCCGCCGCCGTAGCCCGCGCCACGCGACCGGCCCACGGCGTCGATCTCGTCGATGAAGACGATGCAGGGCGCGTTCTTCTTGGCCTGCTCGAACATGTCGCGCACGCGGCTGGCGCCGACGCCCACGAACATCTCGACGAAGTCCGAACCCGAGATGGTGAAGAACGGCACGCCGGCTTCGCCCGCGATGGCGCGGGCCAGCAGCGTCTTACCGGTGCCCGGAGGGCCCACCAGCAGCGCACCCTTGGGGATCTTGCCGCCCAGGCGCGAGAATTTCTGCGGGTTGCGCAGGAATTCGACGATCTCTTCCAGCTCTTCCTTGGCCTCGTCGATGCCGGCGACATCGTCGAAGGTGACGCGCCCGTGCTTCTCGGTCAGCAGCTTGGCGCGCGACTTGCCGAAGCCCATGGCGCCGCCTTTGCCGCCACCCTGCATCCGGTTCATGAAGTAGATCCAGACGCCGATCAGCAGCAGGAACGGCAGGAACGTCATCAGCACGGTGGTGAAGCCGGACTGTTCCTGCGGGCGGGCGTTCACGGTGACGTTGTTGTCGATCAGCCGCTCGGTCAGCTGGTCGCCGGTATCGGGGCGGACGGTGGTGTAATCCTGCCCGTCGGCGCCGCGGAAGATGACCTGCTCACCGTCCAGCGTGACGGACGAGATTTCGCCCTGCTCGACGCGCTCGATGAACTCGGAATAGCTTAGCGTGCGGGACGACATGGTCGACGAGCCGCCCGAGAAAAGGTTGAAGAGCGCCAGCAGCAGGAAGAAAAGCACCAGCCAGAAGGCGATGTTGCGCGCGTTGCCCAAGGAAATCTCCCTATTCGTGGGTTCGTCCGGCTTCGCCGGCATGGTTTGCACATAGGTATCAGGCCAGCGTCTTCAATGCGAGGCAAGCCATGCGGGAAAATCGTCGCGGGCGAATTTTGCGGCAAATGGACCATCTGGCAGCAGTTCCGGCGCCGCGATCAGGGTCTCGCCCCGCCAGACGCCAGGCCCGGACATCGCCTGAGCGCGCGGCAGGCCGGCCGCACGCCAGTCCTCGAGCTGGGACAGTCCGGCCGCACCGACGGCTTTCACGCTCATCCCGCTTTCGCCGGGGCCGGTCACGATCCAGCGATCGTCCCAGGTGACACCCAGCGGGACCGGCACGCTTGCCTCGGCCATCGCAGGCTCGCGCAGGACCGCGATTCTCGTTCGGCCGCGCGTCACGAGACAGCCGTGCAACGTCGCGCGGGTATCGCCCGAACGCAAAGCGGCAAGCAAACGCGACAGGTCGGCGGCCCGGGGCGGATGGGCCACGCCCGTGACATGGCGCAAGGCCCCGCCAAGAACCCGCAGCGCCGGGTCGGACGGCAGATCGAACAGGGCCGGTGCGTCGATCAGGTTCGCCCCCCGGTGCGTCCGGGCGTGGCGGGTCGCCCAGTCCGACAACAGATGCTGCAAGCCGATCTCCGCCGCCCGCAGATGGGTGGCCGCTGCGGCGATGTCGTCCGGGTCCAGGCCGGCCGCCGACAGGTGCCGCAAAGCGTCCCGCGCCCGCGTCCGGTCGTATCGCGGGTCCCGGTTGCTGGGGTCCTCGATCCAGTGCAGGCCTGCCCCGGACAGGTGGCCGCGCAGGGCTGCGCGCCGCTCGTCGAGCGCGGGGCGGTGAAACGGGACACCGTGAAAGAACGTGACCGGCGCCATTGCCGCCAACCCCTTCAGCCCCGCGCGCCGGCCAAGGCGCATGACGAAGGTCTCGGCCACGTCATCCGCCGTGTGCCCTAGCAGGACCCCAATCAACCTCCGCTCGCGCGCCCAGTCGGCCATCAGGCGATACCGCGCCTCGCGCGCCCGCTCGGACAGGTTGCCGGAGATCTCGCGGGCGGACGGACCATCCGCCCAGCTCAGAACATCGTGCGATACGCCAAGCCCCTCGGCGAACCGCGCGACCATCTGCGCCTCGTCCGCCGCCTCGGGCCGCAGGCGATGATCGACGGTCACGGCGCAGAGGCGGGCGGGAGCCAGCGTCTCGGCGGCCACATGCAGAAGCGCCATGGAATCGCTGCCGCCCGACACGGCGACACCGAACCGTCCTGCCGGCAGATCCGTCAGGCGCTGGCGAAGTCCTTCGAGCGCCATATTCCCGGCAGGTCGGTCGCGGCGGGCATCAGCCGCAGCCGATGGATCCGCGCGATGTCTGCGCGGCGATCGAGGCGGGGCTGTCGGGGAACCGGACCGTCACCTCGTTCAGGGTGGCGCAGGCATCCTCGCGCTGACCCAGTTCGTTCAGCATGACGCCAAGGTTCAGCAGCGCGTCGGGCGCGATCGGCCCCTGCGGCGCGCCCGAGAACGCTTCGAGATAGGCGCGGGCAGCCTCGGCCTGGTTGCCGAGCTGTTGCAGCGCCTGGGCGCGCTGGTAATGCGCACGGGTCGTCAACGGCCCCGAGGTGTAGGTCTGGGCGAATTGCTGGAACAGGTCGGCGGCCTCTTGCGTGTTGCCCGCGTCAAGCGCCTGTTGCGCCGCGTCGAACGCGGCCTGCTCGCCCACCGCAAGCTCGGCCCCGCCGCCGCCCGTCGCGGGACGCGGAGCCGGCGCGATGCGCGGCGGGGGCGCGGCCCCGCTATCGCCGCCCAGGGTCGGGGTCTCGCCCAGGCTGCCGATGTCGCAGGACTCTTCCAGCTCGCACAGGCGGAATTCCAGGTCTCCCACCCGGTTGGTGCCGTCGGCGACCACGCGGTTGATGCGGAATTCCAGCTCTTCGGTCAGGCTGGTCAGGCGGCGCAGCTCGGCCTCCATCGCGTCCACTCGTTCAAGCGCCGAGGTACCGGACAGGTCGACGCCCGTCGCGCCGGTGGTCTGCAATTCGGACCGCAGGCTTTCGACCTCGGAGAACAGCGCCGAAAGCTGCTGGCGGATGTCGGCCAGCGTCTCGGTATCCTGCGCGGCAGCCATGTGCGGCAGCGCAAGGCCGGCGGCGAGGATCAGCGGCAGAAGGCGGCGCATGTCAGCTGACCGCCGCGCCTGCCGCGATCACCGTGACCGCCCGGCGGTTCTGGGCATAGCAGGCCTCGGTCGAGCAGACCTCGATCGGGCGTTCCTTGCCGTAGGTCACCGTGCGCAGCCGGCTTGCGGCCACGCCTTGCGCCACAAGGTAATCGCGGGCCGAGGCCGCGCGGCGCGCGCCCAGCGCGAGGTTGTATTCGCGGGTGCCCTGCTCGTCCGCGTGACCTTCGACGATGGCGGTGTAGCCGGGGTTTGACATCAACCACTGCGCCTGGGCCGACAGGGCGCGGCGCGCCTCGTCGTTCAGCGTGGATTGGTCCACGGCGAACAGGACGCGGTCGCCGACGGTCTGGCTGAAATACTCGGGCGACGCGGGATCCAGCGGGCCGCTGGTCACGCCGTCGGCGCCCGAGCCGAAGCCACCGCCCGCGCTGAGCGGGGCGCCATCGGCGCCGGGGCCGCCCGCGCCGAAGCGCGCCGGGCTGGAACAGGCCGCGAGGCCAAGGGCAAGGCTCAGCAGCAGGGCTGCGCGGGGAAGGGTCATGGCTCAATCCTCGAATGGGCGAACGCCCGCTGAAGCGGGTCTGGCTGTGGTGATTCTAGCAGGGGGCACGCCCCAAGGAAACACGTCATCCTCACGGCAGCAGCGGCGACCATGCCGGGTCCGATGCCGCGTTGGGCGTGGGCACCTGCTTCAGGTTGCGCCCGGACACGTCGACCGAGAACAGCCCGGGCTGCCCGCCCGCCCCGGCGCTTTCGCGGGTGAACATGATGACCCGGCCGTTGGGCGCCCAGGTGGGGCCCTCGTCCAGGAAGGACGCGGTCAGCAGGCGCTCCTCGCTGCCATCCGTGCGCATGACCCCGATATGGAAGCGGCCGGCGTTCTGCTTGGTGAAGGCGATCAGGTCGCCGCGCGGGCTCCACACCGGGGTGCCATAGCGCCCTTCGCCGAAGCTGATGCGCCGCGGCTCGCCCCCGCCCGCGGGCATGACGTAAAGTTGCGGGCTGCCGGATCGGTCGGATTCGAACACGATCTGGCTGCCATCGGGGCTGTAGGACGGCGCGGTCTCGATCGACGGCGCGTTGGTCAGCTGCCGCGGCGCCGCACCGGGCACGAGGGTATAGATGTCGGTGTTGCCGTTGATCGCGGCCGAGAACACGATGGTCCGCCCGTCGGGCGCGTAGCGCGGTGCGAAGGTCATCGACTCGGCCGGAACGGGCAGCTGGGTGCGGCTGACCGAGCCGACGTTCAGCTCGTAGATCTGGGGGAAGCCGGTTTCATAGCTGGTATAAAGCACCCGGTCGCCGGTGGGCGAGAATCGCGGCGCCAGCACCAGCGACCCGCTGTCGGTGAGGTACTGCACGTTGGCGCCATCGTAATCCATGACCGCCAGCCGCTTCTGCCGGGCGTTCTTCGGTCCCTGCTCGCTGACGAAGACCACGCGGCTGTCGAAATAGCCCGTCTCGCCGGTGATGCGGGAATAGACCGCGTCGCTGACCTTGTGGGCCAGGCGGCGCCAGGATTGCTCGGTCCCGCCGAATTGCAGGCCCTCGCCCAGCGGCGCCTCGGAGAAGACGTCGAACAGGCGGAACTTCACGTTGATCTGCCCGCCGGTGACGCTGACCGCGCCGGTGATCAGGGCCTGCGCGTTGATCGCCTTCCAGTTGGCGTAGGTGACGCTGGGCGTGAACTCGGTCACCTGGGTCACGAAGGCGTCCGACGGGATCCGCCGGAACAGCCCGGTGCCGGTCAGGTCGGCGGCCACCACGTCGGTGATGCGCTGTGCCCAGTTCTCCGCCTCGGGTGTCTCGGCGATGAAGGTCGGCAGGGCGAAGGGCAGCGGCTCGATCACGCCCTCGGTGATCTCGATGCGCAGCGGGCCGTCCTGCGCCCGCGCGGGCGCGGTCACTTGGGCAAAAGCCGCGAGGGCCAGGATGGCCGCGATCAGGAAACGCAGAAGGGTCATGGGAAATCCGATGGTTGCTTTCAGCGATGGATGGTCAATGGCGGCGGGGCGCCGGGGTTCCCGTGCGCGGGCGCCCGTGGATATGCAATAACACAGGCTCATCTCAGCCGCATGCCTTCGGGGTTGAAGGTCACCTCGACCTCCTGCCACTGGCCGTATTTCTCGGGCGGCAGCTTGTAGCCGCCCTGCTGCGCGGCACAGCGCAGGATGGCCCGGCGCCCGGCGTCGAAGGCCGAGCGGATGGCCGCGTCGGATCCGCCCGACGCGCCGGTCTGGCGCAGGGTGTCCGCCTGCACGCTGCCGTCGCGGTTCAGGCCGAAGCGGATCGAGACGGTGACATTGGCGGCCTCGGACCCGGTATCCACGATCCAGCACTGGCGCACAGACAGGCGGAACGCCTCCTTCTCGCCGTCGGTCAGCGGCGGGCCCGCCGGAATGCCTTGCTGCGGGGCCTGCTCGATCAGCTGTTCGAGCCCGGCCAGCGTGTCCTGCACGGCGCTGTTCACGTTGTCGGACGCCGCCGTCTGGGTGTCGGCCTCGGTGCGGGGTGCCTCGGTCGGCGCGGGCTGATCCTGCGCGGTTTCGGTCTGCGGCGCGGGGGCCGGACGCTCGGGGCGGCCGCGCGGGCGTGGCGTGCCCAGCGGCGCGGCGTTGGTCAGCTGCGACGGGCGCTCGGCCTCGGTGACGATCTGGTCCGCGGTCTCGGGCGGTGCGGTCGGTGTCTGGTCCTCGACCACCTCGGCGGGCTCTTCCGGCTCGGGCTCGGGCGCGGGGGCCTCGACCA